>JABAOF010008273.1_pt1 | contig 48828 bp, 37 predicted proteins | sample 7062171 | NCBI WGS metagenome assembly JABAOF01 (sample SAMN14538628, study PRJNA623070) | marine sediment metagenome | biome: marine biome [ENVO:00000428]; feature: marine pelagic biome [ENVO:01000023]; material: deep marine sediment [ENVO:00002113] | place: India: Gulf of Khambhat ... | reverse complement strand
CCTATTTATAACAAATGTTTTAAAATTTTATAAGAATTTATCTCTTCGTTTTATAACTTAATATAAAAGTTTTTAAAGAATGCCAAGTTACATATTTCTTGAAGAGGTGAGTAAATTATGGGTATGCCAACTGCAAAAAAATGTGAACATTGTACTTCCGATGTTTATTTTGAAACATGGGAAGGTTATAATAACCATATAAAAATCGCTCATCCAAATAAACCTTTTAAGGGAGATGCATATAGATGCGATGAGTGTGGTAACAAATATTTTGACTCATGTAATGAGTTAAATGACCATAAACGGACTACTCATCCGTAGTTAATCAAATCCTTGATAAAAACGTTATATATAATTCTTATATTAAGTTGAATTTGATAAACAAAAAGTATATAATCAATTTAGATAAAAAATCTTTAAAAATATAAATAATTTTGAAAAATATTATTTTTCAGAATCACATGGAAAAAATAAATCATAAAGACAGAAAAATCTTGTATCATCTTGATCTTGATTCAAGACAATCATTTGCTCAAATTGGTAAAAAAGTAGGTCTACATAAAGATGTGGTAGCTTATAGGATAAAAAAGCTTCAGGATAAAGGAGTAATAAAAGGATTTTATACAGAAACAGATGACTATAGATTAGGTTATACTAGATATAGATTCTACTTTAATTATCAGTATGCATCTCCTGAAAAAAAGGAAGAAATCATTAATTTTTTTATAAAAAACAAATATACTAGAATTATTCACTCAACTGAAGGACATTATAATCTAGTAATAATTTCAGATACAAATACTATATCAAAGAGTTTTTCTGTTTGGAAAACTATAATAAGTAAATATAGAGAATATTTTACAAATCAGGTATTTTCTGTTATATTTCAAGCATATTGCTATAGATATTCGTTTTTGCTTGAAAAAGAAGATAAGGAACTGGATACCAGAGTAAAGTCTATATTATATGGTAGTGAAAAAAGAATTGATATTGACGACTTGGATTATCAGGTATTAAAACTTATTTCTCAAAATTCAAGAATGCAAACAATAGAAATAGCTGAAAAGCTTAATACAACCGCTGTTACCATAAAAAATAGAATAAAAAAGCTAAAAGAATCTGGTATAATAACAGCCTTTAGGGTTAATATCGACCTTTCAAAATTGGGTTATCAAAGATACAAAGTAGATATTATTCTTAGAGACTATAATAAATTACAAAAAATAATCAATTATATAGAAAAAAATCCAAATCTTGACGAAGTTATACAATCAGTAGGTTATGCTGATCTTGAGTTCATTTTTATTTTAAACAATGCAAATCAACTCCATGAGATAACGAAAGACCTAGAAATAAAATTCCCTAATACCATAAAAAATTACATCTACTTTAGTGCTACAAAGACACATAAATGGAGCTGGATGCCAGAAGAATAAACACTCATCTACGACTTGTTTTTTTCATTTTTTTCGTATTAATTATTAAAATATTCAGGTTATAGTTCTGGGTTTTTTCTTGCTACAAATTATTTCAATAAATAAAGCTGGGGATCTGGACCTTAATTGAAAAAATGATTCTTAAAAGATAACTGTTGTTTAAGAAATTTTAGACATAATATTGTTAATTACATCCTGTTGAGAATAAAAGTAAATATTACCTTCTGAATCAAGTTTTCCTTCTGCATATTCTGACCAACTTGCAAAGGGAACATCTTTTGGCTGAACCAAGATTTTTACTTCTTTATTATTAGGATATTTATTCTTATCTTCTAACTTAAAAACTATCCAATTTGATTGAATTGGATCAACAGGGGACCAACCGTTTATGCTTTTGATAAAATCTTGGGTTAAATTCTCATCATAAATATAGCCTGTAACACCAACTTCTGTTTCACCCCATACAATATAATCAGGATTTAGAACATCTCTATCTGATGGATCTATAATCATCTCCATATTGTATTGGAATTCACCAATGAAAAATTTTTCCCAGTCGTTTTGATCATATGGAGGACCATTTTTACCATCAGAATAATCTAATAACTTTGGATCATAAATACATTGATAGTTCATTACACTTCTATATGCAACCCATTTGTATTCTTTTTTTGGAAAAAGTGGAAGGCCATATGATATATTATCACAGCCTTCAAAAGTCCAACGTGAGATTCCAAAGGAATGTGCTAACTCATGCATGGTAACTGCAGCTACTGATACACGCTGACCTCTGACAGTAGGTAAAACTCCGTGAGTAATTAACTTTTTAAATCCTAATAATGGCCTAAATGGAATTTGAGGATCATATGCTATATAAATAGTATCACCATAATTACCTCTTGATGGAAAATTACAACCTCCACCATTTCCTATTACCATATATCTAAATATCCCCTTTCGCTCATCAGGAAAATAATTATTATAGTATTGTAACATCATACCAGAAGGCCCTGATATTTTTTCATAATATGGAACAATATCTCCACCACCATTATTTAAACCACCAGGCCAACCATCATCAAAAAAAATTCTGATATTATGTTCAGCAAACTTTTCAATAATTGCTTGTTGACTTTCCTTATATAAATAACGTGGTCTATCAAATAATCCCTTCCCATTCATAATATCTACTTCAACATAGACATCTTGAGCAAAAGGATCAGCAAGATATTTAGCTGTTTTATATTCTTCAATGTTTTCCAATCCATCCATATCAGGATCAAGTTTTTCATGATCATCCCATGTAAAAGGATCATAACCATATTTCCATTCCCAAGCAGTGGGGATACCATCACCATCAGGATCTTTTTTACTATCATCAGTTCGAGGATCAGTTCCAAGAACATTTACCTCAGTCCAATAAGGAATAAAATCATTATCAAAATCTATCTGATAAATATTAAACCAAATTTCAAAAGTATCACCTAAATAATAACCATACCCATCTCTATCCCTGAAATTATCATCACCAGACCAACGACCTGTTCTATAATCATATTCAAGTGTTATTTTATCCCTTTCAAATTCACTAGATCTTTTAAAAATAATGCCTTTCTTAACAACTTCAACAATAGTCAATGAAACAGTAGATTTCAACTGCTCTTCATCTACATCTTTCATAACCCTTCTATCCTGAAACATTGAATCCCAAGTATTAAACAAAATTTCCGCAGATCTACCATGCTGCTCAACATGTTTACTTTCATATCTTAAACCATCAATTTCAGAAACAAAATAAAACGATGGTTTTTTTCTCCATGAATTACCAGGAGTTTTCAATTTCTCATAAAGACCTCTATGGCGAATTCTAAGAACCTCAAGAACCAAACCTTGATTTTCCAAGGGACTTATGCGATTATCTATTTCCATTTCTACTATTTTTTTATCATTGCTTTGATCCTTATCTTCTTTAAAAAATTGAATATAGATAAAGGTACTTGAAATTACTAAAATTACGATTAGTAGTAATGAGATTCCAATAATTATTTTCTGTCGATTTTTTATAATCATTATTGAAGTTCCCCAGCTGAATTAATTATTATATTAATAAAATTATGTAATTTATAAATTATTTAAAATTATCGATATTATTAGAGATTACCTTATAAAAATTATAAATAAAATAGTTATTGCATTTTTAAATATATATGGAGTGATTATAATCCTTATTTTTACACTTTAAGATTTTTTTAAAAGATATAAAATTAGATTTTTGTTCTTAGTGGAGACATAACAACAAAATTTCCTGATTCAATAAAAAATTATAAATATTTTAGTAATACAAATACTCACAAATACATCGACAATATAAAAATAAAAGATTTGATTTGAATTTTTCATTCAAGTTGTTCTTTACTAAAAATAACTAATAGAAGATAATATTATCATTTAGGGCTAATTAAAAAATAGATTGGAAGGTTTATTTCTTTTTTATATACTTTTTAAGTTTAATAAAATATAAAATCAATAGCGATGGTCCTAAAAACCACGCGGAAAAAAGAAAAGTGCGAGTAAAACCAATCATTGCAGCGATAGTTCCACTTGCAGTTTCACCAATAAGTGCACCACCATTTGCAAGGCTTGTTAAAATTGAGAATTGAGTAGCCCCTACTTTAGGATTGGTTACATCCATCATCATAGCAAAATTTACTGTAAGGTAACCACCAAAAAGAAATCCAACTATGTAAAAAATAGCAATTAAAAACTCCAGGGTTGTAGCATATATAAATAAAGTAGTAAAAATTATACTACTTGTAATAAAGACATAACAAGTTATCTTTCTTCCGAATCTATCAGCCATTACTCCACCTAATAGCGAACCCATAGCAATTATCAAAGGATATATTGAGGTAATTAGTCCAATTTGGGCTACATCCAATTGAAAATAAATCTTTAAGTATAATGGAACTACTAAAGTAATTATGCCAATACCTACAAAAAGAACAAATGCAAAAATTGAAACCAGCTGTGTCTTTTTTTTTTTAAACTCTTTTATTAGAACAGATCCAATCTTTTTTGATTTTTTTATTATTCTTGTGTCCTTGAACAAAAATGAATAAAATGTTAATATAACAATAATAAAACCAGATAATAAAAAGACATAGTTATATCCATAAACATGAGCAATATAACCAAAAACTAAAGAACTAAGACCTCTTCCAATACGTTGACCTGAAAACATTGCCCCACTAATTTTTCCTCTTTCTTCTTCCAATGATGTTTCAATTGCCCATGCATCAAGTGAAACATCAAGTAAAACAACACCAGATACACTTAAAAAAATAAAAAATGAAAACAAAAATAAAGAAACTGCTGGATCGATAAAAGCTGCTGCAAAAAGACCAAAAGCAAATTGAAAACCTCCTATAATTATGAATATTTTTCTACCTAATCCAACGTAATAATCAACAACACCACCCCAAAAAAATTTAATTGCCCAAGGAAGCATAACAATCCCAGCAACAAATGTCGTTACTGGAAGAGAAAAACCATTTTCAATTAAATAAAGAGGCAATATTAAATAACCAATTGTTAAAATAATACCCTGAATAAAATAAAGGCTGCTGAATAGCAGATATTTTGATTTTTTTGACTTGGTAATATCAAACATAACATTCAAATTTTAATCTATGATTAATTATATACTAAATAATTTATATATTAATATAAATTTCTTTTTTATAATATTTTTAAAATTATTAAATATTCCATGTATTTTTCCTTAAAAATTTTTTTTATAAACCATTCTTTTTTTCCCGCCAATAATTTTTTTAATATTATTTTTGGGAATGCCCCCTCCTTCCACAAATTCACAATGATTTATAAGATGACCTGTAAATACTCCATTGTTACTTACATTTATTGCTTTAAGAATTTCTCTTTCTCCACTACTATATACAACAACTGCGTCTTCAAGTATCGCAATTTTTTTTAGTTTTATTTGATTCATTATTTTTACCCCTTTTCATTTTTTAAACATTAAATAATAGAAAAATTATTGTTGCTCATAAAAGAGCAACACCTTCCTATAATGCTCCATTTTATACCTTGTTTTAATTATAGGAGCCAACCATGTCCACCTTCTCCAGGTGGTAATCCAAATATCTCAAAGATCATTTTCCTTTCACCTCCTTATTTCATTTTAATTCAAACCTTCTTTTTATCATAATATTAGTAAACACTTTTCTTTGCACTAGCCCAACCTGTTAATGTCTTTTTCAAATTAATTTCATAATTTTTATTAGAAGAATTATTTTTGAAAAAGCCAACATATGGTAAATTGGCTTCTCTCCATTTAACTACACTGTCATAAACAGTATCAAAGCAACTGCTACATAGAACTGAATCTCTTCCTAATACTGGATGTCTGTAGCCCTTCAAAAGCCCCAAATTTTTGCCACATTCTCTACATTCTTTCATTTTCATCAATTAAAAGGTAGCGTTTGGAACTATCATAAAATGTCTTTTGAGAATTTTCAGCAAAATGTTAAAATAATTATAATAAAATGCAATTTTGCAGAAAATCATGGAAAAACTTGATTTGAAAGACAGAAAAATCTTGTATCATCTTGATATTGATTCAAGACAATCATTTGCTCAAATAGGAAAGAAGGTTGGCTTACATAAAGATGCTGTTGCCTTAAGGGTAAAAAAGCTTCAAGAAAACAGAATTATTTATAATTTTTTTACAGATATTGATATTTCAAAATTAGGATATATTCATCTTAGATATTATTTTGTTTATCAATATGCTTCTCCTGAAAAAAGAAAGGAAATATTAGATCATTTTATAAATAATAGTTATTCATTAACAGTAAATTCACTAGAAGGTCAATATGATGTATCGGTATATATGGCAGTTAGGGATATTTATGATTTTTATCATTTTTGGGATGATGCTTTTAGTAAATTTAGTAAATATTTTTCAAAAAGATCATTTTCATTATTTTGCTATGAAAAAATGTATTGTTTTTCATTTTTAATTGATGAAGATTCTACTGAAAGAACAGATCTTGATAATGTTTGGGAAATTGGAGGAAGATCAGCTGTTAAAATTGATAATTTAGACTTTGAATTATTAAAACTTATTAATGCTGATGCGAGAATACCAATAATTAAATTAGCAGAAAAACTTAAATGCTCAACACAAACAATAAATAGTAGAATTAAGAACTTAATAAATCTAGGGGTAATAAGAGGTTTTAAAGTTGAAATTGATTTTTCAAAACTTAAATATAAACTATACAGACTTGATATCAATCTTAACGAAGATGTGAAAAAACAACCTATAATAGGATATTTAGTTAAAAATCCACATGTAAGAAGCGTATATGGAACAATTGGAGATGCAGCAGATATTGAGATTGAGATTTTTTTAACAGATGTAAGTCAAATTCATAAATTATTAGAAACTATTTCTCTTAAATTTCCTAACAGTGTTAAGGAATATAAATATCATAGTAGTTTAAAAAGACATAAAATGTTAACAATACCTGAAAAATAATAGAAAAAAACAGTATTTGTTTTGACCTTAAAATAAGGTCAAATGTATTTTAAAATTTTTAATTGTTTTTTACCGTTTATTTTTTAAGGACATATTAAATAAAGATTCACATGTTAAATATGAAGTCAAAAATACCTACAATATCAATTTGTTTGATATTATTGTTTATATCTTTTAGTGGATGTTTTGAAGATACATCAGAAAAAAACCAAAAAACTGTCTATGTTGATAATGACGGAATTGCAGATTATATAAAAATTCAGGATGCTATTGACAATGTAACAGAGGGATATACAATCATTGTTCGAAATGGGACATATAGTGAGCAATTGATCTTAGATAAATCAATAAATCTGATTAGTGAATATGATAATAAGGCAATTATTACAAGGAAAACAGTTATTAATCCTAGTTCAGATAGTATTATAATTGTCAATGCAGATAAATGTACTATCAAAGGATTTAATATAACATGTAACATTTTTAATTCAGATTTTAAATGTTACAACATTGGTATAAATATTACTTCATCGGATAATAAAATTCTCAATAATATTATATTGTCTTCTGATAAAGGCATCTATATTGGGAGCAAATCAAAAAATAATAAAATATCATTAAATACTGTGTCAAATGCCAATTATGGCATGGAAATTGACCAATCAGATAATAATAATATTTTTGAAAATAAAATATATTTCTGTAAAGAAAATGGCATTTACTTATATGGGGCAAAAAATAATGTTATATCAGGCAATAATATATCAAATAATAACTATGGAATATGGGCAAAAGGATCAGAAAAAAATAACATTTTTGAAAACTCAATTAAAAAAAATGAACATGGAATACTTTTTTGTTGTTTAGCAAAAAATAATGTGGTATACAAAAATATTTTTATGCAAAATCTAAATTGGAGCGCCCGAGATGATGTTAATAATCAATGGGACGATGATTATATCGGAAATTATTGGGATGACTATACAGATAAATATCCAGATGCTGTAATAATAAATGGTATTTGGAATATACCATATAATATTACAGGAATTACTGAAGGTAATATTGATAGATTTCCTCTTGTAAAACCAGTAGATATTTAACTACCATTGTCTGATTTTTCATATAATTTAAAAAAATTTATCAAAAATAAGAAGGGCCTAGTTCTTGAAGGAGGAAGGTAGAACATGAATAAGAATCGTTTTAAAAAAAAATATTCTTTTTCACATGACTAGACCCAAATCTGTAAAATTTTTAAGATTTATAAACTATAGGAAAATGTTCGGAAAAAACCAAACAATAATAATTTTGATTTTATCATATTTTCAAAAAATAGAAAACTTAGGGGTCTAGTTGTAATTTGAAGGAGGAAGTATGAAAAAGAATCTGAAAAAAAAAATTCATACTTATTACTAGACCCCCATAGTATTAACAATTGTTAAACTAGTATATATATTTTCTGGTTTTATCATCTAAAAAGTAATAAAAAAATATAATAAAAGATAATGTTGCATAAAAAAAGAGCAACATCAATCTTTATGCTCCAAGATAATATAAGTAGAATTATAGGAGCCAGCCAGGTCCACCTTCTCCAGGTGGTAATCCAAATATCCAATTGATCATTTTCCTTTCACCTCGGTTTCTTTTTTTCATATCTTTTCTTTTTCATCTATTATTAGGTAGCGGGAAATACTATCATAAAATGTCTTTTGAAAAAACTCTGCAAAACGTTAAATTAATAATTAAAAATTGTAATTTTGCAGAAAAATATAGTAAAACATGATTTGCAGGACAGAAAAATCTTTAAGGATTTTAATCTTAAATCACGCCATATGTTATAATAGGATAATATAGGGTTTAAATTACATAAAAATTTTGTAGAAAATCAAGTTAAAAAGCTTAATTACAATGGTATCATTAAAAATCGCATATATATTTTTTAATCTTGTTTTAAACTTCATTAAATCCATAAATCTTTTTAGGCATAATTCTTTAACCTGTTTTATAATGGTTTCACCATCCAAAATCGATAAAACAGATCCAATATGTGGGATGAAAGGAACAATTCCTGCACATGGCCACTATTTTTGCTCTGAACATTGTATAAAAAAATATGAAGAATTACATGGAATAAAAGAAGAAGACAAATATTGTCATAGCTGTGCTGTAAAAGCAGGTAATCCATGGTATAAAGAAAGATTATTTATTGTGACATTGATAACCATTATACTTCTTATTTTAGGTTATGTTTTAGACCCTGAAAAAAGATTTTTTTATGCATTTAAAGACTATTTACTTCTTATTTGGTGGGCAATTTTAATTGGATTTTTAATCGGAGGAGTTATTGATTATTTTATACCACGTGCATACATAGAAAAATATTTATCACGTCATAAAAAAAGAACTATTGTCTATTCCATTATATTTGGTTTTTTAATGAGTGCCTGTTCACATGGAATTCTTGCAATAGCTATAGAACTTTATAAAAAAGGAGCTAGTACATCATCAGTTGTTGCCTTTCTTTTAGCATCCCCTTGGGCGAATTTACCAATTACCTTTCTTCTCTTTGGATTTTTTGGATTAAGAGCTGCATTTATTATAATATCGGCAATAATTATTGCATTAATCACAGGATTAATATTTCAAAAATTAGAAAAAAAGGGACTTGTTGAATGTGATAAATGTTACAATGGAGAAGATACGCCAGTATTGAAAGATTTTTCGATAATTAAAGATATCAAACGAAGATGGAAAAGCTATGAATTTTCAACGAAAAACAATATTGAAGCACTAAAAGGGACTTTTAGAGGTTCATGGGCTCTTACAAAGATGGTTATGTGGTGGCTTGTAATTGGAATATTAATGGCTGCTGCCGCTCGAGCATATGTACCACATGACCTATTTAGACAATATATGGGACCAACACTTCTTGGATTACTTGTAACTTTATTTTTTGCTACTATCATTGAAGTATGTTCAGAGGGTAGCTCTCCTCTTGCTTTTGAAATTTATAATCAAACTGGAGCATTTGGTAATAGTTTTACCTTTCTCATGGCAGGGGTAGCAACAGATCTGACCGAAATTGGACTTATCTGGCATAATATTGGGCGTAGAGCCGCTCTTTGGATACCTATAACGACAGTTCCTCAAATTCTTTTATTTGGATATATCTTTAATTTATTTCTATAAGCATCAAAAAAGAATATTACATAAAATTAAAGATTTAATATTTCATCAAATTGATAATCATCCCATTTTTTTAGTCCCAAGACAATATCTAATTCAACAGGTGTAATAATTGGTATATTATATTGCATATAGTCATCGATTGCAATTCTTGGACATGCAGTTGAAATAAAACAGTCGATATTTCTAAAACCTTCTAGAAATGAAGGATTAAAGTTGTTTGATATAAAAATATAAGATTTTTTCTCTTTTGAATTTAATTTTTTCTTAATATCAAATGCCAAATCAATGCGTTGTTGTCCTATTTTACTTCCAATAATAATTCCAAAGGTTCTTGCATCCTTTGATCGAGCAATCGCCCCATACCTCTGTCTGAGAATCATATCTTTAACATCATCTAGTTCATTTTGTTTCACTTCATTTGTATATGGATTACATACAATGACAGGTTTTTTTGTTGAAAGTTTTAATCCTAAAGGATGAAAAATACCATCACCAATATACAAAAACATGTCAACATCATTAGTTATATTTGTTGCTGCAGAAAAGTTACATCCAATAATTTGACCTTTTTTATCTATTCGCTTGTCGCCTTTACCAATTATAGGTTGAAAATTCTTCTTAAGTAGTAATTTTTTTGCTTTATCAAGTAGATGAACATGTTGAGCAGTTGAAACAAGACCGATTTTTTTTCCAACAAAAACTGGTATTGCTTTATCTAATACTTCTAATATGTCTAAATCTGTTTTTACATTAATAAAAATAGTTGGAATCAAATATTTTTTTAAATATGGAAAAGGGGTATGACCGATTTGAATTACAAAATCAATTTTTAGGTTCTTTAAATGGGAATTAACAATATCACAAGCACCATAACAAGGATCAGCAGAAATAATAATACTAGTATTAGTTTCATTTTCAAGAAATTCAACAAATTTTGTGTAATGATTTTTAAGTCCCTCAGGAATTTGTAATAAGACTCGTTTATATTCTTTTTCATTAATGATTTTAACAGCTTGTTCTAGATCAATATTAAAGGGAGCTATTTTCACAATTTAACCCTCAATTGCTATATTATATATCATGATAATAGGTAAATTTTAGAATGAATTTAAAATCATGCTTAACCTGTAAATACTATCTTTTTTCCTTATTAATAATATACCAATCCTCAGGTGGATCTAACTCTGTGTCTACTGTTAGATGTATAATTTGGAGTTTGGGGTATAGATTTTTTAAATCATCCAAATCTACTTTTTCAAATTTTTTCAAATTGTTAAGATAGGCTTGCTCTGTAAGAGCATTTGATTCATAGTTTTCTTTGGTTCTTCTCAATATTCGTTTAATACTTACATCTTTGGAACAACTAGTTTGTAAAATTACAAAGATTTTATTCTGTGCTGCAGCAATACTTGCTGCTCTTCTTCTTAATTCTTGAGTTACAAAAGTTGCATCTAAAATAACACCAGTTTCTTTTTGTAAAGTTTCATCTGCTCGGTTGAACATCTCGTCATATACACGTTTTCTTATCTCATAATTGGAAGCTACCTTCTCATCAAAGATATCCATACCTTTAAGCACCTCACGTCGAATTAGATCTGTTCTAAGAATAGGATAACCCTTTATCTTTGATACTTCTTCAGTTGTTTCAGTCTTCCAACTTCCAGGAAGGCCGCAAGCAATAAGAAGTGTACCTGATTCAAGTTCAGATTCAATAAATTTTGCAAAAGGTTCTTTCATATTTTCACATCCTTGTAATACTCAATTAAATTCTCACCTATTAAATGTCATAGTATGTTTATATTTTTAATCTTCTATATGATTTAAATAAATTATTCTGAAAGGTAGGAATGTGCTAAATCAAAGTATCGCTGAGCAATTTTTCTTGCTATAATTTTTTTATTATCGGGAACATCAGGGTCTTTTAATACGAAGCTATTGACCTTACCTCTTACATAAGCTCTGTATATTTTATAAAAATTAATAATAAGATTAGTGAAATCATCATCTTTTTCATCTGCATTTTTCAAATATACTTTGCATAGCTGTTTTGATAAATTACCACCATTATTAAATTCGAGATCCATCAGAAGAAACGCAATATCAGAAAGAGTATCTATATATCTAAACCTATCATTGAACTCAATACAATCGAAGATAATTATTGGGTCAGTAATACATACATGCTCCATATGAAGATCACCGTGGCAATCCCTGATTTTACCTTTTTTAACTCGTTGAGCAAATAATTCACCATTATCTTTGTAAAACTCATCTGTCCATTTTTTTAAACTATTGTATTGCTCTTCTGAAATAGAATCATCTATAAATTCTGCAGTTTGTTGAAAATTCTCATCGATATTAAGTTTAATTGCATCAATGCTACCGAATTCATCGATTTTCTTTGACTGTTGAGATAAATTGTGAAAACCAGCAATTGCCTCACCAATTCTCTTAATATCTTCAGAAGTAATATTACCTTTCTTAAATCTTGTTTTCATAAGATCTTCTTCAGATAGCCTTCTCATTTTAACAGCATAGTCTACAACCTCACCTTTACCGTTAATAGTATATCTATTTCCATCAAATGTTACAGGATAAACTCCGAGGTAAACATCCTTGGAAAAACGACTATTTAATTCAACTTCTTTGTTGCAATAATAGGCTCTTTTTTCTAAGGTTGAGAAATCAAGAAAGCCAAAATTCACTGGTTTTTTTATTTTATATACGAATTCATCACCAATGTAAACAGTGGAAATGTGTGTTTGAATAAAAACAATCTTTTCAGGTTTCTCAGGGTAGGCAGAAGGATACAGTAAATCATCAATCATTGTTGACATGAAAACAGAGGAAAAGCTTGGCTTATAAAAGTTTTATCTATAAAATAAAACAACAAAGCTTGTTTGAACGACTAACAACAAAATTATAGCTGGTATATACATTTTATACATACGTGTTGTATCAGTTTTTAGGTAATCACTACTTACTACATTACAGAGATGTATTGGAGAAATAAGATATCCAATAAGCGAGCTAACAAAAATTAAACTTGCTATTCCAATTATATTTAGATTTGTATAAATAAAAAATGGTTCTACAAGAAAATATGATAAAGCAATAGCCCCAAAATTATACCCTGTTATCAATCCCATTATTAAAGGAATAATAATTATTATAAAAATTGCATGAAATGGTAGATCTCCGATCATATCTGCAATTATTTTATTTGCATTCGACATTTCTATCATCTGCCTAAAAATCATAATTCCAACAATTGCAAGAGCAAGATTAAGAGACAATGAACGTTTAATAATATCATAATATTTCTTCCAATCAATTTTAATAAGATATGGAATTGAAATAATACTAAAAACCACACCAATTATGAAAATACTTCTTTGAAAATCTTTTAGATTTTCTATTCCAAAAATTGAAAATACTACCAAGATGATAATGTAAACAATTATAGGAATAATAGGAGGAAATAGAAATATTAAACCTCTATATTCCTTTTTAGGTTTTGATATAGTACTTGGTATTTTTTTAATAAAAATTTTCAGAAATATTAGACCTATTATTATAAAAGCAATAAACGCTAGAAAATTTGCTACTATCAATTCATAAATGTCAATATCTGCAAAATCAGAGCTGATAATCAGCATCATCGCCGATGAAACTGGAAAAATTGGAAACCAAATATGCCTGAACCAAACATTTAAAAAATTTTTTTGACTCTGTTTTAATTTGTATTTTTTTCCTTCCTCATCAACCAATGGAGCTGAAAAAAGAGCACCTCCAGGTACAGGCATAAGGCCATAAACTGCAGGTATTACTCCAAGGGTACCACCTTTATAAAAAATAGATCTAAGGCTGTTTATTAATTTATTAATCGCTCCGGTTTCTTGCATACATTTAGCAAGAATATATATTATTGTCAAAAGGACAGCTAACTCAATTGTTTGAAGATTAAATATTTGACTATCCCAATCATAGATTAATGCTTTACTTAGGGCTTTTGGTATATCAATTAAATTTATTTCTTGTAGCGAAAAAACTACTACAACAAGTGAACCAAGAATCAAAGATAGTCCAAAATAGTACTTTTTGTAAAAATTTAAAATAAAATAGTACTTTTTTTTTGTAGATACAACTAATCTATAATTTTTTCGAATTAATATAATAATAATTGCAAATGCTATAATTACCCCGATTAGGTTTAGCATCAGAGCAACGAATTGGAATTATGTTTAATTAGTTAACTCATTAAATAAATGAGCTATTTTATGTTTCTTCCCATTCCATTTTTGAAGCTTCAGACCACATATCAGCAAATTCTTGGTTTAATTTAGTAACAATATCTTTTTCCACTGTCCAGAAACCTACCTCGCCCTTTTTTATTGGCCCAGCAAGTATTAAGGCTCTATCATCACCAACTATGTAATTTCCTTTTATTCCTTTATGCTCTTTTACATCAAGACCTGCGAGCATCTCTTTGTTTTTGAATTTCTTTACTATTACTTTTGAGTCTTTAGGTAAATCAATATCTGATAGATATTCCGCCATAATTTTTGGGTTTGATATTTCAGAAATATTCCAAGTTTTTGCGTGTTTGGATGCTGGTGGTACTTGATTTGATTTTCTAATTCCGATTTCGTGAGCTAAACCTATACCAATAACACCAATAGCAAAACCAATAACTAGTGATATTACATCCATCGCCATCCGACCTCTTAAACTGTATATTTTATCATAGTTATAATTTTTTTGTTTAATATCAAAATTTTGGGTAATATTTATTTTGAACTTTGTATTATGGGCTGAAGAAAAAAAGTCAGGTCTTAATAAAATGAACAATAAAACCAGAGAAAAAATTAAATTTCTAAAAAATAAACATAACTCAATAATTCTTGCTCACAATTATCAGTTACCTGAAATTCAGGATATTGCTGATTTCTTAGGTGACTCCTTAGATTTAGCAAAAAAAGCTGCAAAAACAAAAGCAGATAATATTATCTTTTGTGGTGTAAAATTTATGGCAGAATCTGCCAAAATACTTAATCCTAATAAAACTGTTATTATTCCTGATATTAATGCCCTTTGTCCTATGGCAAATATGGTTAATAAAAAAGACCTATTAAATTTAAAAAATAAAAATCCAGATGCTGAGGTAGTATCCTATATTAATACAACAGCTGAAACTAAAACAATTACTGATATATGTTGCACATCTGCAAATGGCGTAAAAATAGTAAAAAATCTATCTTCAAAAAAGATTATTTTTGTACCAGATAAAAATTTGGGTGCTTATATTAAACGATTTGTAACTGATAAAGAAATAATTCTTTGGCCAGGTTTATGTTCAACACATCATAGAATTAGAAAAGATGATATTTACCGTTTAAAAAAGCTCCATCCAGATGCAGAAGTTCTTGTTCATCCAGAATGTAGACCTGAAATTATTGATATTGCAGATTATACATTTTCAACAAATGGAATGGTTAATCATGCAAAAAAATCTGATGCTAAAAATTTCATAATCGGAACAGAAAAAGAGCTTTGTTATAGATTAAAAAAGGAAAATCCAAGAAAAAATTTTTATCCAATAAAATCTGCTATATGTCCAAATATGAAAAAAATAACATTAGAAAAAGTATTAAATAGCCTTGAAACCTTAGAACCAAAAATAGAACTTTCAGATGAAATAATGGAGAAAGCAAAAAAACCTCTTCAGAGAATGATAGAGGTTGGACGGGAGGAGTAAATGAAACAAATATATATGGATTATGCTGCAACAACACCTGTAGACAAAGATGTATTAAAGGAAATGCTTCCGTATTTTGATAATATTTTTGGAAATACTTCTTCAATTCATAATTTTGGAAGAGCTGCTTTTAATGCAGCAGAAAACGCCAGAGAACAAGTAGCAAAAATACTAAATTCTGAGGCTGATGAAATTATTTTTACATCTGGAGGAACAGAATCTGACAATCTTGCAATAAAAGGAGTGGCATATAATAATAAGGATAAAAGAGACACCAAAGGAGCTCATATCATAACATCTGTAATTGAACATCCTGCTGTTCTTGAAGTATGTAAACATTTAGAAAAACAAGGTTTTAATATTGAATATTTACCAGTTGATAAATTTGGTTTAATTAAATTAGAAGATTTAATAAATACAATTTCTAAAAATACGTTTCTTATTACAATAATGTATGCTAATAATGAAATCGGAACAATTGAGCCTATTGAAGAAATTGGTAAAATTTCAAAAAAACATGATATTATTTTTCATACAGATGCTGTTCAAGCAATTGGAAAAATCCCAATTGATGTAAATAAATTAAATATTGATTTACTTTCTATTTCTTCTCATAAAATATACGGACCAAAAGGAACAGGAGCACTCTTTGTAAGAAAGGGTATTAATCTTATACCATTAGCCCACGGTGGTGGACATGAAAAAGGCTTTAGAAGTAGTACTCTTAATACACCAGGCATAGTTGGCCTTGGAAAAGCTTGTGAAATAGTTATAAAAAGGATGCAAAAAGATAATAAGCATCTGAAATTCCTTAGGGATTTATTAATTAAAGAAATATTAAAAATTGAAGAAAGTTATCTAAATGGTCACCCTGAAAAGCGTCTTGTAAATAATGCACATTTTCGTTTTACTGCAATTGAAGGAGAATCTCTTAATTTAATGCTTGATGATAAGGGAATTGCAGGTTCAACTGGTTCTGCCTGTTCATCAAAAAAGCTTGAAGCATCTCATGTACTCTTGGCTCTTGGTCTTGATCCTGAAGAAGCATTTGGTTCACTGCGTTTATCTCTAGGAAAATATAACACTCAAGAAGAAGTTGAGTACGTAATTGATACTATTCCTGAAATTGTTCAAAATTTAAGAAAAATGTCTCCACTTTGGAATAGATAATATAGGGCAGATTTATGGAAGAAGATTATACTGAAAAGGTAAAAGATCATTTTTTCCATCCAAGAAATGTTGGTGAAATAAAAGATGCAGATGGTATTGGAAAAGTTGGCAATCCTAAATGTGGAGATGTAATGGCAATTTATATTAAAGTGAAAAACGAAAAAATTTTTGATATAAAATTTAAAACGTTTGGTTGTGCGGCGGCTATTGCCAGCAGCAGTATTGCAACTGAAATGGTTAAAGGTAAAACATTAGATGAAGCTATGAAACTTACAAGAGCCGACGTTGCAAATGAACTAGGAGGTCTGCCTGCGATAAAGATGCATTGTTCTAATCTTGCTGCTGATGCTTTGCATGCAGCAATAAAAGATTATAGGAAAAAAAAGAAAAAGTGAGAAAATGAATACATATATTATTATTGATGGTTGGAAATCTAATATTCGTTTTTCTTCTGCCCATATTATACCTGAATATGAGAAATGTAGTAGACTTCATGGTCATTCATATGCAGTTAATGTAAAAATTATGGGAAAACTAGATAGTAAAGGAATAATTATGGATTTTTCAGTAGCGAAAGATGTTCTAAGAAAAATCGTTAACAAGTTAGACCATATGGTTTTGATTCCTGAAAAAAGTAAAATTATAAGAATTGAAAAACAAGTTAATTCTATTAAGATATCTCTTCTTGAAAAGAAATATGTTTTTCCATTAGGTGATTGTGTTTTTTTACCTATTGAATCTACTTCTGCAGAAAATCTAGCAAGCTATATTCTTGATAGATTTGTTAAGAGTATATCTTTGCAAAAGCAGATAGAAAAGATTGAAATTGGCGTTGATGAAGGATATGGGCAGGGGGCAAGAATTTCCAAGGTTTTTAATAAATAGCTGGTTTTATGAGTAAAAAAGCGATTTGTTTACTTTCAGGTGGTATTGATTCTGCAGTTTCTGCAAGTATCGCAAAAAAAGAAGGATATGATATATTTGCATTATCCTTTAATTATAAGCAGAGGCATAAAAAAGAGCTTGATAGTGCTAAGGCAATTGCTTTAGCATTAGGTGTAAAAAATCATGTATTATTTAATATCGATCTTGATAAATTTGGAAAATCCTCAATTACTAATTTAAAGCTAACACCTGAAAAAGACCATAATTTAAATGAAATTGGAAAAAAAATACCTTCAACTTATGTTCCAGCTAGAAATACAATTTTTTTATCTATTGGTCTTGCATATGCTGAATCTATTGATGCTGACGCAATTTTTATAGGTGTAACATCCACTGATTATTCAGGTTATCCTGATTGTAGACCTGAATTTATTAATGCTTTTCAAAAACTAGCAGAATTTGCAACAAAAAAAGGAGTGGAGGGAAAAAAAATTTTTATTAAGGCACCTCTTTTAAATTTGTCTAAATCAGAAATTATTAAAAAAGGAATGGAGCTGGGTGTTCCTTTTGAAAAAACCTGGTCCTGCTATTTTGGAAAAAATTTAGCATGCGGTAGATGTGATTCATGTCTTTTACGTTTAAAGGGATTTGAAGACCTTGGACTAACTGATCCATTAAAATATAAATCAAAATAAAATCAATATTTTTTAATGATATTCATCCTGTTTAATTGTACTACATAGTATATTGTAACTCCTATCGGACCTGTAAAAATAGTTAGAATTAGCCAATTTCTTAAATCCCCTGTTTTAAGAAGTTTTCCTGAAATATTAAAGATATATAAAAACATGATATGAATCAATATCCCAAAGATTAAATGAAAGATAAAGCCGATAAACCCATCTATGAAATAGATATATAGAACAATTAAAAGTATAAATGCAAGCCAATAGGAAATCAATATTCCTACAACGTTTTCCAGTAACATTTTATCAGTATCTTGATATAAAACTTTATTTTCGGTTTGCAGTTGATAAACTTGTATTTTATTAGAACTAAATAATTTATCTTTTTTGGATTTGTAATGACTTTTTGCATCTAAGCAAATCGGAATGAAAATTAAAAATTCTAGTAATAGTATCAGACAAGATATTGAATCACTTGGAACATTACCTATAGTGTTTTTTCCTCCAATAATATCATTAAAAAGTAAATTTAGTGTGCCAATCCAGGGTAATTCTCCTCTTGCTTTACCTGATACCCATTCCAATTTTATTGGTTCATTACAAATGCCGCCTGGTGCTTGATCAGCTCTATCATTTGTTACAGGATTATCCCCTTTTGTAATATAACCAGAATGAGGATCTCTTGGGACAACATATTTATTAAGACCTAATTCAGGAATTGTAATTGATGTTTCATTTTCAACTCCATATCCTTCTACAGTGTACGTTCCATATTCTTCATTATAATCCACCCAACACATCGCCCTATGGATAATCTGATCTCTATTCTCATCCCCATAAGGGCGATAGACAATAACATCCCCATAAAGGCTATAAAAATAATTATCAGGATCTTTTTCTATAAATGTAGAAATATCACTTTTACTATAAACTTTTACCAGTAAAACCATATCTCCCGCATCGATAGTTCCAATTCTTCCATATGGTTCATCTAAATGCATCATACTTCCAGATTCAATTGCAACCATTGGTGCTCCAAACCATTGACCAGTATAAGTCCAAAGAGCTGTTAATATAATTAAAACCAAAAGAAATGCAATCAAGATATCTCTAAATATTGATATTTTACTATTATCTGTTTTCCAAAAATATATGAATTTTTCTTTAATTTTTTTTTTATTGGATTTATTTGAATTCATTTTATTTCCTATTAAGATGATATGTTAATTTTAAATCTTATAATATTCCTCACCATATTGTGAAAATATTTATATTATCTTTGAATTATTTTTAGCACACTCGACATAGGTTAATAAATTTAAATTTTTTCATTCATAAAATTTTTAAAGATTTTGACAAAAATAAAAAAAGCAATAACAAAAAAAGAGTAAATATTTTAATTAAATCTATTTTTATAGATTTTCCTTTTTCAAAATAATTTTTTTTGTTTTTGCTCCACATATTGGACACTTGGTGATATTATCTTTGAATTTTTTACCACATCCGCGACATCTATTTATCCATCTAAACTTTTTTGTAATTCCTTGTTCACTAATATTTTTAAATTCAATTTTTAATCCATGAGCCACATTTTGAATTGAGTAATCGTCTGTAACAATAACTGGTTGATTTTCTCCCTTTTTTTTAAGGTCTAAAGCGACAGCAAGTAACTCTTTATCTGCCATTGAGAGTCGTCCGATGTCACCTGTTTCTATTGATGTTTTGTCAATTATTTTTAATGATTGATAGGAAGGAGTTAAAATACAAAGCCCTTTTTCTTTTAAGAATTGAAAGGCTTGATAATTTCTACCACTTGGTTTTAATTCATTAGAAATCTTAGGTGTTGTTGCAATTATTGAATTTTTCATATTTATTGGCTTTCCTGATAGAACCGCTGAAGTATCTAAGATAAATATCTTTTTTGTTTTATCGCTATTTTTCATCAAAAAGTAAACTAATTTTTATTATTTTATTATTACCTAATTTTTATTAAATAAAAATCGACAATTTCTAATAAAATTATTTTTATAATTAATAAATAACTCTTTTTTAACAAAAATTAATATTCTAATAAATACATCAATATTTTTTTAAGGATTGTAAAATTAAAAAACATTAGCTTATCTTTATTTATATTTATTGGAGTTTTTAAATATACAGGAATAACATCAAAATCTTTAGGATCTTGCTGATTTTCAATTATTATTATTCCCTCAAATTTCGTATTTTTTTTGGAAGGCGCAATAATTGATACTTGCACAGTTACTGGTGGATCCTCTGGTGTGAGATTTTCTCCAGATTCAGGATTAAAAGACCAGTTTCCCCAAGTTGGAAAGGATGCTATTGTCCAATTAAGAAGTGAACCAGAGCCTCCAATGTTTTTCACCTGAAAACTACCATTTATAGTTTCACCAGTCTTTACTTCTTGGTATCTAAGGCTGCCCTCGCAATCTAAATCAGATTTATTGGATTGATCTTCTGGGGGATAATATTGAATTTTAAATACATCATTTAGAAGAGGATTAGGATATTTGTTTACATATTCCCAAATAATTTCCTTTTCAGGGGTAACTTCAAAAATCTTACCTGCAGTTCCATCACATATTAGTGTATTTCCATCATACAACCTCTGGGAACCCGAAAGCCTATAGGCATAAAAATCAATGAGATTTTCTGTAAAATAGGACCATGTAAGATTTTCTGGTCCATAAGCTGAACCGGGCGTTAGATAATAAGTGCCATTACTATCAACTGGAGGATTAAACTCATCAACAGAAGAATAATCTACTCCAGGTCTCCCATTTCCATTGTTAAATACCAAAATGTTACCTTCACCAGGGTAGCCCTCATCAATCCAACGGGCATCATGTTGACCGAAAAATTTTTGATCTTCAACAGTTCCTGTATCGTATGCTATTGGATTACCCCAACGATATAGTATATCACCTCCTTTTCCACTATTTCCACCAGTATGACCTTTAGCTTCCTCAGTTGTAGTACTATGATCTATTACCCAAATCTCATCTTGACCTAATGAACTTAATAAAATCTGATCAAATTCTTCATTATAATCTATTGAATTTATATGATTCCAATCACCAAACAACGGTATTTGACCAAAATTAATATCAATTAATTCAGGATGATCTGCAACAACACCATAATTATCCTTTGTTTGATCATAATCCTGAATGAGATGATCCCAAACATGCCACTCCCACACAATATTACCACCAGAATTACCGATTGGTTCAACCTCAATAATATAATCTGGAAATAGTTTATCAGCTGGTAATGTATCAGGATTTCGACCTGCTTGAATTGCTTCTTCAGTAGTTTTGTACTCCCAAGCAACCATTAAGATATTATCATTAGGTAACGGCTCGATATCATGATGTAGACAATGTTGATTATTTGAATAATCAAATCCCCAGAGAAGTGTTCCATCCCAATTAAATTTTTCAACACGACCGGTAATCCCACCACAAAAAAATGTTGGATTGACATATGGAAGATCACTACGGAGAAGATCCCCATTTTCTAATAAATAAACTGCTAAACCTTGTACATAATTGCTTTTCCAGCTATGAACAATTTCCCTTTCATTATTAATTAGATATGTCATAGTCGAACTCTCAGGAGTATATAAAATATTTCCTTTAAAGGTTTTTAATTGAGATTGTGATATGTAATTATTGGCTCTAAAACTTATAGTAGCAGGGACAATTACTGCTAAAATATTAAAAAAAATTAGTCCTATAGCTATTATTATTTTAAGTAATCTATATTTTTCGATTTTTATTTTAATCTCCTCCGATATCTTATTATGTAATTATAATTATATAAAATTTTTTAACAAATATTTATTTTTTGGTTAATGATAACCTTTAGCATATATCTATTTCCTGTTCACAATTAACTTAATCAAAGTTGATTTTACTTTAAGTCTATCTCATATTCTTTTTAAGCTTTTTACCATGGCCAAAGATGATGCCATGCTCCATTGAAGTAGACTTTTACTTCAATTCCAAAAGAATCCAATAATCCATGGGTTTCTACATTCCATTCAGTAGGAGGCCATGAAGTCCATTCTATCCACCAATTCTCTGCTCTTAAGGCATAAATTGTAGTATTAACTCCTATTCCAAAATTAGGACCTATAAGTATGTTAATAGACGCAATATATTCCCAGTTTGTGTCAATAAAAATTCTACCTGTAACATCTATATCCCATCTAATTTCAATATATTCTCCATGCAATAAATCAATTTCTGAGGAAATGTCAAATCCTAGTATTTGTGTTTCAAATAGTTTTAACACGACCTGAAATTCAGGATCTCTTTCAAATCTAATCCATTTTTCATCCTGTTGAAAATTCCATTTCACATCAAGGTCTCTCCAATTATCATTTATAAGTTTTGAAAAAGTTATACGGTTTGCAATATAGATATTCCCACCCCACTTAAATTCACCGTTCTCCTTTATTATATAAAAGGCATCGCATTGTAAACCATATATTGTTATTCTTTTACCGGTATTTGATTTGATATAGCTTATTTGTAAATATTGTGCTAAATATGTATTAGATGTATCAACATAAACTCCTACAATTTGACCATTATCTTCATACCATTGAAGGGTCATGGTTTTAGAGTAATCAGTTTGAAGGCCACCAATTGAACCTGTAATTTGAAGATCTTCACTTGTATCTACATATGTAATATGAGGTCCAAAGTAAGGTATTCCATTATTAATTGTTAACAATTTTAAGCCAATATTCCATGCATATTTAAATTCACCAGGTTCTACGTTTAATAATCCTAAAGATATACTTTTTGTTCCCCATGACATCTTTGCAATATTAATACTAACTGTTAGTCCACTGTTAATATAAAAATGACCCTTTTTAAGATAGTCATCTTTGTACCATTCAAATACTATAAGACCTGGACTAATCGAGAATTCACCTAAGGTTATATTTAGATTATCATGAACCATTGTAAGACTATGAAAAACACCTGGTGAATAAACATTTATATCAATAGAACCGGTTGTATCTGACCATTCGGCAGCTAAATCTGCACTTCCAATTAAATTTCCGTATGCCTCCCAATTTCCGATACTTTCAGACTCAATAATTATATCCCAGATAAAATTAACTGTTAAATCTAATTCAAATTGATTATTAGACCAAAGACCATCGAAATTTCCCTCTCCAATTAGATTTATATCTGATGAAATATGAAAATTTCCAAAATTGGCATTTAAATCATTTAATATTAATGACCCTCCTCCACCTATCTGGAAAGTATTTTCAATATTTAAATTAAAGTTACCGCTAATCTGTAAATAAGAAAATATGATTTCAAAGTCTTTTCCACTTAGTTGAATATTTGCATTAAATGAAGATATTTGACCAAAAACTGTTCCACCAGATATATCAAATAAGCCTGAACCAGAAGAAGATTCTATAAGGTTAATTTTAGCATTACCATTTAAATCTAAAGAACCAATACTTAGACCACAATTCCAATTATCTGGTGGGGTAACCTGTAAATTTTGAATTTTAAATTTACCATTAAAATCTGCTTCAATTTTTGGTTCTGTTCCACTATCAATAAGAAGGTAACCATTTCCATCAATTTCCAATATTTGGAATACTAATATTGATTCCCATTGACCGTTTAAATAGGCATCAAATGAAAAATCTTCAATTAAAATGCTAACATAAGAGCTAATTTCAAGCTTATCAATTCCATTATCAAATATTATTGAAAAATCACCATTTACACCAATATGTATAACATGTGTATCGACTTTTAATGTGTCTATTTCAAAGATTAGATATTTTATATCTAATGATACTCCACCTGAAACATCAAAAGAAAGCTGTTCATCGGTCCATGAAACTGTTACATCCCCTGATCCTTGTGGAATTGAAAACTCACAACTAAGTGTAATAATTTCCCCATCGATTTCGAGTCCAAAACCAGGTGAAAGTATTATAACGCCTGAAAAACTGGCCTCAAAGGTTCCTGGAGCAATACTAACAGATCCATCAACTGCTATGTCTAAAGTTCCAATAATTTTAATATCTATAGTTGACCCATATATAACCTCAGCATCTGTAACTAACAAGGAAACACCTGCATCGCTTCTGATTGTTATCTTACTCTGGGATGAAAACCATTCCAAAGTTAAATCACCAAATGCACCTATTTCAATTTCATACACAGAAATTTGTAAATTATTATTTTGAATTTCAGCTCCAAAATAAAAATCTTCCACTTCTAGCCTAGGACCACCAGAAACTTCAAGGCTAAAAGCACCATCTTCCCATGAAAAACTGATTTCACCGTTTTCACCGACAAGTGTAAAAATTCCACCAACTGTAATACTATCACCATTGATTTCAAACTGTGTTTGTGTCCCTAAAACAAGTGTTCCATCAAAACTTGTTTTAAAAACACCTGGTCCGAAGGTAATGTAACCACCAGCCTGAATCTCAAATGAGCCGAAAATTTTAACATCTAAAGTTGTTCCATAGGAGATATTTATATTTTCTACTGATAAAGAGATACCTGAAGTTCCACTAATTGTAACCTCATTAGATCCTGTATCTAAATCAACATTAAATGCACCAGAAACACCAATGCCAATATTATCTCCCGTAACTTTAAAGTCTCCTACCTCAAAATATAAATCTGATACATCCAGCTCTGGACTACCTTCAACATTAAGAATAAGTTGGTTATCACTCCACTCAAAAAAGATTTCGCCACTACCACCAAAAAGTGTATATTCTCCTCCGATTTTAATGCTATCTCCATTTATTTCAAATTGACAATAAGCACCTCCAGTGCCTAAATTAAGAGTTCCTTCAAAATTTGCTCTAAATACGCCTGGTGCAAATATAATATAACCATTAGCTTGAATTTCAATTGAACCAATTATAGTAACGTCAAGTGAAGAACCTAAGGTAATATCTAAATCAGTTAACTGTAATGATACACCTCCACCACTACTAATTTTAATTTCACTTTTGGCAATATCTATCTCAATGTTAAACTCGCCAGACACACCAATTCCAACATATTCTGCGTTAATTGTCAGATCTCCAGCCTCAAAAAACAAATTAGATACATCTAAAGATGGAGCACCAGACACATAAAGATTGAATTGGTCATCAGCCCAATTAAATTCAATTTCACCATGACCACCAATTAGAGTATATGCCCCACCAGCTGAAATACTTTCACCATTAATAACAAATTCACAGCTGATACCCAAATCAAGAGTTCCAGAAAAACCTGCCTTGAAAACGCCAGGGGCAAAGGTGATATAGCCATCGGCTTGAATATCAAAGGCACCAATGATTTGTACAGATAAACTATCTCCATAATTAATATTAAGATCTTCTATTTCTAGAGCTGAATCAATTCCACTATGAATAGTAATTTCACTTAATGCAATATCCCATTCAACCTTAAAATTACCAGATGCGCAAATTCCCACATATTTACTGTTAATTCTAAAGTTACCCACCTCAAAATACAATTCATCTACTGTTAGTTCAGGGCTTCCAGAAACATATAAGGTGAACTCGTCATCAGCCCAAATAAAACCAATTTCTCCGTTACCACTTGAAAGTGTAAATAGGCCACCTGCTTTTATTGTCTCACCGTTAATTTCAAACTCGCATTCAGATCCTAAGTCTAGAGATCCAGTAAAACCTGCTATGAATGTATCAGGTCCAAATGTTATATAACCATCAGCTTGGATTTCAAGTGAACCTATAATGCGGATACTTATTGAACTTTCAAATTTAATATCCACATTTGTAATAGCTAATGATGCTCCTGATCCGCCATTAATTGTTACTTCTTCATTTGTTGTATCCCAGACAATATTGAATTGCCCAGAAGCTCCAATACCAACATTATCTGCAGCAACAGTTAAATCTCCAATTTCAAAATACAAATCTGTAATATTGAGTTGAGGTGATCCAGATACATCAAGAGTAAATTCATCTTCATCCCAACTAAAAGATATTTCTCCATTTTCACCTGCAAGCTCAAATAAGCCACCAACTCTAAGGCCCTCACCGTTTATTTCAAATTCACAACTAGAACCTAAATCTAATAATCCACTAAAACCAGCTCTAAAAATATTTGGACCAAATGTAATATACCCATCAGCTGCAATATTAAATGCTCCTATTACTTTTACATTTAAGTTGGATCCATAGGTTATATCAACATTTTCAAGCCCTAATGAAACATCTGGAGCACCACTAATTGTAACTTCACTAGATTCTGTATCCCAAACTATATCAAATTTACCAGATGCACCAATCTCTATTAATGATGCATTTGCAATAAGATCACCAACTACGAAGTTCAGATTTTCTATTTTTAATAAAAGTCCTGAATCCAAATCAATAGTAAATTGATCACTATCCCATGAAAAAGCAATTATTCCATCACTACCTAGATAAAAATTACCTCCAGTGGTAACAGTTTCGTCATCCGTTTTAAATTTACAATCACTGCTTAGAAATAGATCCCCTTCAAAACCTACTTCGAGTAAGCCTGAAGCAAGAGCAAGATGAATAAAGCCATCGACATCCATTATTAATGTGCCAATAATTTCAATATTTAAACCTGATGTTTTTACATTAAATGAAAGATCACTTAAAATAAATCCTCCGTTACCATCAAGTTCGAGTTTTACACCGTCTATTAACCCAAAATCAATGTATCCAGCTGCATCTAATGCAATCTTATTAAAAGTCAAATTACAAGTTGGATTGTCAAAATAAAAATTATGAATATCAACAGAAGTTTCTCCACCCAAAGAAAAAGCAAAGCCGCTATCACTCCAGCCAATCCATCTTCGAAGATTTGAACTAAAGGAAAAACCTGTAGATAGCTCAGTTACTCCGTTATTTTTTTCACGAATAATAGATAGTATTGCATTATCACCAGGTATTTCAAATACTGCAGCATGGTTTAATATACCACCAGTTTTTCCCCTTTTATATATAAGAGAAGAAGTTGAAGAGCCGTAGTTGATTTTTACAGTTGTTTTTGATGAACCTATTCCATTTAAAATCATAGAGACTAAGAAAAAATTCCCTCCACCACTACTACTAATCCGAAGGCCATATTCTGGCCAATATTTACCATCAAAGTTAGAATAGGAATTATGTTCAGTTAATTCTCCAGATGTTTCTTTTAGATCTTGACTTGATTGAAATATCTCTCCAGATTGAGACGTTAACGTTGAAGATTTAATAATTTCGGATTTACCTAAAGTTGGTTCAGATGCTTGAGTAAACAATGATCGACTGGTAGTAATTTGACTTTGTTTTGAGTTTTTTATAGCGGGTTTTGCAAAAAATACATCAGTTTTTACGCCTTTTGAACGAGCATTATCCCAACCTAATATTCTAAATAAAAGATATGGTCTTAATATATGAGTAATACTAATACTATCTGGCATTTCTTCTCCAGATGGCGAGTTATAACCAATTCTAATAATTGTATCATCTAACCCCAGTTTATCTGCAATAAAACCAAAATCTAATTCTAGACACACGGTAAAATCATCTTCAGCTTTTATATCACCAGATATTTTATTAACACCAGAAAGAGTTGTTTCAAATTGGTACCAAATCCTGCTATTTCTTTTAAACATAGAAGGAGCCTTTTTTACCTTAAAATATTTAATTTTACTTAATTTTATATCTTTAATTCCATTGTCATTTACATCAATTTCTTTAGGTAATGGAGATAAACCAGCAAGTTGTGTCCACTTTTCATTTCCATTATAATTGGTATAGATCTTTGTTTTTAAAATTCCACTAAATACTCCAGGTGTATAGTCCAATCTGTTAAATAAAAAATCTAAAACGTCTTGAATTTCTTCGTTTGAATTATAAAAAAAATCTTTCTCATCAGAATAAGTTATACCAATATCTGCATGTAAAACATCATGTCTTGAAATACCGTCTTTATCCATTACATCCAAAGTAACCATATACACCCTTTCTTCCTTGAATTGATGAATTACCGTTTCTCCATAGGCTGTTGTTCCATCTCCGAAATCCCAAAAATATTCAATAATTTCAGCTCCAGTGCTGACTGATTTTGAAGCATCAAACTTTATAGGCTCATCAGCAGAGGCATAATAATTACGCCCTCCATATGGCTTAAGATGATTACCTATACAATCAATATAAACTGGTGCAATATCTTTGTAAACATTATTTTGACTATCTGTAACTGTTAATGTAACATAGTAAACTCCAGGTTCAGAATAGCAATGGGTTGGATTTTTTCCATATCCCTGAGCATAATCGGTATCATCGTCAAAATCCCATTCGTAAGATAAAGCCTTTAAAATATTAGTTCCAAGGCTAGAAAATTCTATTGGTTCATTGGTACTTCCAGAGTATGGCCCATTTGCATCTGCATGAAAAAACATTGGTTGTGTTGGTAAATTATCATGTGAATCGTCTTTTCCTATTTCATTGGATGATCCGTCATCTATTTGAGAGCTAATATTTATCGGTTTTTTTGATGTAGAAATACCATTAACACAGGTACTAACACATATCAATAAAAAACTAGCAAATAATATAATGATAAATTTTTTCTTCATATTAGCCTCCCCTTTGTTTATAGATATTATAAATAATATATCTTTATAAGGTTTTCTATATAATTTTATACAAATAAAATTATAAAATTATTAAAATTACTACATTTTAAGGAAAAATATGTCATTTCATAAATAGTTCAACTAAATCATTAATTTTTACAAGTTTTTGTTTTCCTGTTTTTAAATCCTTTAATGTTATTGAATTTTGTTTTATTTCGTTCTGTCCGATTAGAATTGCATGTTTAGCATTAATAGAGCTTGCATATTTCAAAGATTTACTGACTCCGCGTTTAAGAAGGTCCCAATCAACTGAAACCTTATTTTTTCTTAATAATTGAACTATTTCAAGGGCTTTTTCAATTAAATTTGAGTCCAAAGGTATTACATAAACATCCAATTTAGGTGTTTCAAATTTATAATTTTCTGATTCTAATGCAACAATTGTACGATCAAAACCTAATGCAAAACCTGCTGTTGGAGTATCTCTACCACCAAATAGCGAAACTAGTTCATAACTTCCACCACCGCAGAGTTGTTTTTCTGCTCCTAGACTTGGAGCGTCTATTTCAAAAACAACACCTTTATAGTAATCAAGACTTCTAACTATACCTATTTTAATATTATAATTTTCAATTTCGTATGCATTTATTAATAAACCGATAATTTTCTCAAATCTTTCAAGTTCCTCTTTTCCCTTTTCATCATCTATAATAAAGTCTTTTATTTCTGAAATATTTTTAGTTTGAAGAAGATCAATTAAAAGATTTATATCCTCACTTTTTATTTTGAAATCTTTCAGTGCATCAAAAATTTCATCATATTTTGATTTATCAATTAAAGGAGTAATATATGTTTGTTGTTCTTTTGGAAGTTTGAATTTTTTAAAAATTAAGGATAATATATTTAAATTCCCGATATTTAATACAAGCTTTTTTACTCCAGCATTTTTAAGAATAGTATATGCTAAAGCAATAAGCTCGGCAATAGCCTCAGGAGTATTTGTTCCAATTAATTCACATCCAGCTTGAGTAAATTCTCTGTATCTTCCTTTTTGTGGTCGATCATATCTGTAACAATTTCCAAAATAGAATAATTTAAGAGGTTTTGGTTCCATCTGAAGCTTTTCAACATAAAACCGAATAACAGGTGCAGTAAGCTCAGGTCTTAACGCTAAATCCCTTCCCCCTTTATCTTTAAAAGAGTATAATTCTTCAATGATTTTGTCTCCAGATTTTGCAGTAAAAAGTTCTAAATTTTCAAAGGTAGGAGTTTGGATTTCATTATAACCAAATGAAATAAAGGTTGAACGTATTATGTTTTCAACATATTTACGTTTCTGCATCTCTTTTTTTGTAAAATCTCTTGTACCTCTAGGGATTTGAAACATAAGCTGATTGTATAATAAGATTATTTAATATTGTTTCGAAAATACTACTTACCTTTAAGTCGTTTATTCATGAATCGGTCCAATTTATCAAAAGCTTTTTCAAGAGTATTTAAAGATGGTAAAATAACTGCTCTGAAATGATCTTTTCCATATGTTTTACAAAAACCAGATCCATGAACAACTAAAACTTTCTCTTCATTTAATAGATCTAAAACAAATTCTTTATCTGTTTTCCATATATTTTCTTTCATTGATTCAATCTTTGGAAATATATAAAATGCACCTTCTGGTTTTGTAGTTGAAATACCGTTTATTTCATTTAATCTTTTATAAGAAAAATCCCGTCTTTTTCTTAATTTATCATTAACCTTTTTAATGTGATCTTGCGGACCTTTTAAAGCTGCAATGCATGCTTGTTGACAAATAGAACTAGCACATAGTCTGGACCTTGCAATGCGCATAAATGCATCTTGAACTTCATCAAGCTCACCAGAATGATGAAAAAGCACATATCCCACCCGCCAACCAGGAACCAAGTATACCTTTGAAAAACCATTTAAGGTAATTATAGAAACATCTTTTGTAAGTGAAGCCGCTGCACATTGTTTTTCATCAAAGGTCATATCGTCATATATTTCATCAGAAATTATTGGAACTAAATTTTCTCCGCCAATGTCAATTATATCTTTTATTACCTTATTTGAATAAAGTGATCCTGTCGGATTATTTGGATTTATCAAAACAATACCTTTAGTTTTATTGGTAATATTTTTTCTTATATTATCTATATCAGGTTGCCACCATTCTTCTTCAATGCAACGATAAGGAACTGGTTTTGCATTATTAAATCTTGTAATAAGAGAATATTGTGGATAGGTTGGACCAGGTATAAGAAGTTCATCTCCAGGATCTAGCATAGAATTAAGAAGGATTTGAAGACCCTCTGTAACACCGGTAGTTATACATACATCTTCCTTATGGTAATCGACATTATTTCTCTTCTTTTCACGCTTAATAATTTCTTCAATTAATTCAGGATAACCCTCTGAGGGGGCGTATCCATTATAACCTTTATTTACTGCATCAAAAAGAGCATCTTTTATATGCTTGGGAGTATCAAAATCATATTTATTTGGATCTCCAATATTTAGATGAAGGACCTTTTTTCCTTTTTTCTCCAGTTCTCTTGCAGGTAACACCACTTCTCTAATAGCGTAGGACAATCCCTTACAACGTTTAGATGCAGTAATCATGCATTATCACAGCAGCAGGATATAAAAAATAGTATTAAATAATTGATGGTGAAAAAAATTATTTTAAAGATTTTTTAAATGAATAATCTTCTCGAACTATTGCCTTAAATTTATTTTTATCGTACATATATTGAAGATTTTCATGAACAAGAATTGCAGAGCCATCCTTTCTTTTATGAATTGTCTTAAATGAAAGAGAACCATTTTTTTTTACTTTATTTAATTTATTTAAAATTTCTTGCTTAGATTCAAGCGCATCAAAATCTGCTAGATTTAAAGTAAGCAATTCATTTTTTGTATATCCTGATTGTTGAACCATATTATCATTACAATCTAAAATATTTGCATTTTCATCAAATATAAGAACTGAGTCAAAATCCTGTTCAGCCCATTTTTCATTAAAATTTTTATTCTCGCTTAAATTTAATCTTATTTCTCCATTATTTCTTTTTTCAAATACGTTTAATAAAGTAGATATTTCAGTTTTTAAATTTCCGATTTCTTGATTTAATTCTTTAACTTTTAATTCATTTAACTTTTCCTTTGTAATATCAGTATCAACGCCTCTAAAGCCTATTATATTATCGTAATTATCATAAATTGGGAAACAATTTGTAACAACGCATATTTTCTTTCCATTTTTGGTAATATTACAATTTTCAAAATCAAAAATCGGTTGTCGTTTTTTACTTGCTTCATTTAATAGATGCCTAAAATTTTTTGCATCTTCTGAAGTTAAATATTCAAACATACTTTTTCCGATTAAGTCATTACTTTCATAACCTAAAATTTTAGTAATATTTTCAGAACAATAGGTAAAATTTCCTTTATTATCAATTTCCCATGCCCAACCTTTTATACTATCGAGAAGTTCTTTTTGTTTTTTTTCTGTTTCCTCTTTTGTTTTTACAGCATCTTCAAAAATCTCACCTTTTTTTACTCCAACCTTATTAATAGCTAGTTTTAGGCTAGCCATTATTCTATTTAAAGAATTAATCAGATTATTTATTTCAAATAATTCACTAGAAGTTAAATTTACATCAAGTTTTCCTTTTGAAATTTGGTTAATATTACTTGTAAGCTTTTCAATAGGTCTTGTTATAAGATAGGATATTGTCAAAGAAACAATAAATGTAACAAGAAATATTAGACCTATTAGCATTAAGGACGTATATTTAAATCCCTGTATTCCTCCAATAATTCCTACAGGAATTGCTGATACTGCAACACACATTATTACAAGCAAAGTTCTTAATTTCGTTTTACCACCTCATTTTTATATTTTTTATTTTAGGAATATTTTTAATATATTGTCTCTTTTTTTTCACCAAAAATTTTTCCAATTTTTGTTTTAAAATCTAAACTAGTATGATTAGGAATAATATATTGAGAAGTTAAAGAATCGATATATTCATTTAGGTCATCTTTATTTACTGCATTTTTAATTTTTAATTCATCGAATTCTGCATCACCCAGAGGACCAAGAACAGTTTTAAATTCTTCTCTTATTTTTCTTTCAATTGTACTTTTTGGTGAGAATAATACTTTAATTGGTTCAATATTTCTAACAGGTTCTAATGGTATTGTAAAATAAAATTTACTTCCTCTGCCGATCTTACTTTCAACCCATAGTTTCCCCTTTTGTGATTCAACAATTCCTCTACAAATAGCAAGTCCTAATCCTGTTCCTCCATATCTTCTCTTATTAGCACTTTCGACTTGGAAAAATGGTTCAAAAATTCTTATTTGATTTTCAGAACTAAGTCCACAACCATAATCTCTAACTCCAAACAATATAAAATTACCTTTTAATTCAGCAGAGATTATTATTTTACCATTAACCGGAGAAAATTTTATAGCATTATTTATTAAATTTCTTAGAACCTGGTTTATTCTATCAGAATCTGCTTCAATTATTGGAAGGTTATCAAATTGAACGACAAGTTCAATATTTTTTTCTTTAGCAAATCCTTCCATAAATTTTGTTATTTCATTAACGGTTTGAGAAATATCTACTTCTCGAAAATTAAATTTTAATCTTGCGGTTTCGATTCTTGAAATTTCTAAAAAGTCAACTATTATATTATCAAGCCTATCAGCATTTCTTATTATAATATCAAGACTTTCGATTTGTTTTTTAGAAAGCTTTCCAAAATATTCTTGTTGCAGCATTTGAAGTTGGGCTTTCATAGGAGTCATCGGACTTCTTAGTTCATGTGAGGTGATACTTAAAAATTCTGTTTTTGCTTTATCTATCTCTTGTCTTTCTTCATTTAATTTTGCTAGTGCTCTAGTTGTTTCATTGAAAGCATTTCCTAATTCAGCAATTTCATCATTTGTATTAATATTGGTCTTTACATTGTAATTTCCTTTTTCAAGTTCACATGTGGCTTTATATAATTCCTTTATCGGTTTTGATATAGATCTTGATACTAAGTACCCTATTATTCCAGTATCAATTGCAATGAGAGTTATTATCATTATTGCTAAAGTTCTAAGAAGAGATGCTTGCTCAATAAATATTTCATTAGGAAATGAAGAAACAGAAATTACATAAAAATAATATATTCCAAGGGAGGGAGTAACTAATCCTACAATTATAAAAAGAAGTGTGAGTTTTCTGTTTAATTTTGACAATAACAAATTTTTTATTGTGAATTTTTCTGTATCCAACCCTCCAAACCTCCAGTTTTGGATCTGACTTTAAATTATCATATATGTATTTTGATATTTTTATTTATTAAGAATTAAAGCAACCCTATCAACTAAATCAGAAACATTGAATGGTTTCTGGAAAAAATCTACAACATTATCTTGTGAACATAGTCCTCTTTTTCTTGCATCAGATATTCTTACAACACTCATAAATGCAATATTTATATTTTTTATCTGTTTAACTATTTCCTCAACAGGTGTTCCTGGCATCATTATATCAAGTAATATTAGATCAGGTTTAACTTCCTTAAGTATTTTTAAACATTCATCCCCATCATTAGCAGTGACAACTTTATAGCCATTTACTTCAAGTATTAATTTGACACTATCTCTAATGTCTGGCTCGTCATCAACCACTAAAATTGTTTTTACCATATCTCACCTTCTAAGTTTAAATCATTTTAATATCTTAGAGTAAATGAGAATCAGATTTTATTTCTATGAATCCCATCACTTATAGTGATGAATAAATTTTAAGATTATAAGGTTTTTTGTTTTAAGATTTTATAGTTTTAAAAATTACCTATGAAAAAAGGATTTTATTTGGTTTTTTCCAAACAAATTAAAAGATTATATAAGCATTAACCTCACATAATTATTTGGGGTCTAGTCTCGGAAGTTCAGGATTATCTATTTTTAACCATATCCTTTCCTTCCTCCCTATAAAATAGACTAGACCCCTTAGATTTTAGTAATGTTTGTTTTATACTTGTTTTAATTACTCTTGTAAAAATTTAAATTCAAACATTGTACTACAAATTTACATTTTTTAGGGAGGTCGAAACACTGTAATAAAAGATAACCAACTCGCAGATTCTTTTTACAATTTTCAAAATCTGTTGCTGATAATAAAAATTCTTTTACAAATACTAGGATAATAAAATACCAACTCTTTTATTTTTTTGATTGAATTAAAATCTATAAAAAAACTTTTTTTTACAAATATTTCAGTATTTAGTAAGAAATCTAACTTAAGGTTTTAGAAAATTCATTAATTATTCCTATTTTTAAAACGATTTTTAATTATAAATAATTTAAAAAAATAATCTATAAAGTATTTACAGAGACTTTTTAAGGAAATAAATAATTAATATTAATATATTGGGGAAAAATTATATGAGAAAATATTTTACATTAGGAATTCTAATAATCTTAGTACTTTCAACAATATCAGCTTCTTCTATTATTGTAAATAACCATATAAATATAGGATTTGAAAACCAGATTGAACGAAAATATAGTTACAATGAAATTTTCACAATTTTTTTAAAAGAAGGATTTAAAGACCAAGTTTTTTCTAGTGAAGTAAACAGTTTAATTAAAAGAACCTACATGGTTCCAATGCGTGATGGTGTTAAGTTAGCAACAGATGTATATCTTCCTATTTATCAAAGTAAAGCATTAGGAACTATTTTTTTAAGAACACCTTACAACAAAGATAATTTGTATGATCTAGGAGCTATTCTAGCCCTTGCAGGGTGGCCAACAGTAATTCAGGATATTAGAGGAATGCATGCTTCAGAAGGTATTTATGAAGGTTTTAGGAAATGTCAGACAGATGGACCTGACTCACTTGCTTGGATTGCTACACGGGATTGGTCAAATGGTAAAGTATCAACGGTTGGACCTTCAGCCCTCGGCATTACACAATATTTTACAGCTGGTGCAAATCCCCCTGAACTTTCATGTTCAGCTATTATGGTTGCAACTCCCAACCTTCACAAACATGCAATATTTCAAGGTGGGGAATTTAGAAAAAGTCTTGTTGAAAAGTGGTTAGAAGGTGTTGATGCTTCATATTTACTCGATGAATTATTTGAAAATGAAAACTACACTGAAGACGTTTGGATAAATGTATCTCTTGATGAGAACTGGGAAGATATAAACATTCCAGCTATTCATATGGGCGGCTGGTATGATATTTTTCTACAAGGAACTATTGATGGATACCTTGGGTATCAACATCTAGGTGGGGCAGGCGCAAAAGGTAAATCTAAACTTGTTATAGGACCATGGACTCATGAGGGTTTTATCGAATATAAACAGGGTGAATTAATATATCCTGAGAATTCGATGCAGGTTGTTAAACTAGTTCAAATGTTTTTAGATATGATAAATAAATATACAATGAATAAAGACAACGATTTTGAAAGTAGACCTCCTGTCTGGTACTATACAATGGGAGATGTTGATGTTATTGATGCTCCAGGAAATGAATGGCGTTATGCTGAGGATTGGCCAATACCAGCAGATTATACCTCCTGGTATTTCCATGAAAGTGGTATATTAAGTAAAACAAATCCAAATAATTATGAACCTTTAACTTACACATATGATCCAACAAATCCTGTTCCAACTATTGGGGGGCAGAATCTAGAAATACCGGGTGGTCCATATGATCAAACTTCTATTGAGAGCAGAAGCGATGTTTTAGTTTTTACAGGTGAAGAGCTTACAGAACCATATGAAGCAACAGGACCAATAAAAGCAAGACTTTATGTATCATCAGATTGCCCTGATACTGATTTTACCGTGAAACTTACAGATGTTTATCCTGATGGAAGATCAATGCTTATTACAGATGGAATATTACGTATGAGAAACCGAAATGGTGTTGATCATTGGGAATTTATTGAACCTGGAGAAAACTATGAGATAGAAGTTGATTTATGGAGTACTTCTTATATCTGGAATACCGGCCATAAAATTCGAGTTGCCGTTTCTTCTTCAAATTTTCCAAGGTTTTTAGCAAATCCAAATACCAAAGATTCAATCCACAATAATGTAACATTTAATATTGCTCATAATACACTCTATCTTAATAATGAATATCCATCATGTATTATACTTCCTGAAATTAAGCAAGGTCCCCCAAGTAATCCTCCAGAGAAACCTGATAAACCTAAAGGCTTTAGAAGAATAAAAGTCGATAAATCCTACAAGTATACTAGTTCTACAAATGATCCAAATAATGATAAAATATATGTTCTTTTTGATTGGGACGATGGCAAATCTAGTGGATGGCTAGGTCCATACAATTCTGGTGATAAAATAGTAGCTTATCACAAATGGTCAGAAAAGGGAACCTTTGAAATCAAAGTAAAAGCCAAAGATGTCAATGGCGCTCAGAGTAAATGGTCAGAAGCAATTGCAATTACTGTCCCAAGAAATAGAGCATTGGGTTTTTTTGAACGATTTCCAATACTTCAGAGATTGTTTAGTTTTATAACATAAGATTTTAAACTCGATTTGTTCTTTTATTAAAAAATAACACAATTCTAAATTATTAAAAAGAAATTTATAATCCATTAGTTGTTTTTATTATATAAAAAAGGGAAAAAATGATAAAATAAAACATATTGATAATTTCATCCAATAAATATTTAAATATAGTATTAATTGAGGGAAAAAAAAATAATTAAAAAATTGGGTGGAAAAAATAACAAATATTTTGTTTAATAAACCATTTCCATTTTAAAAGGATGGTTATAAAATTTCCATCTCATAAATTAAAATCTTACCAAAAAAAGGATGAAAAAAACGACAAAGGAGGTTTACTTGTTTGATAAACCAAAATAATAAAAATATAGTAGAAAATCCTAAAAGAGAATATATGCGAGAATATATGCGTAAATATAATCGAAAACCAAAAGCAAAAAAATATCGAAGAGAATACCATAAAAGACCTGAAGTAAAACAACGTAAAAAACAATATCAACGAAAATATAACCTGAGACCTGAAGTAAAAGAGCGTAAAAGAGAATACATGAAAAAATATTATAAGAGACCTGAAGTAAGAAAACGTAAAAGAGAGTATAATAGAAAATACTATCAAAGACCTGATGTGAAAGCACGTAAAAGAGAATACAACCGAAGACCTGAAGTGAAAGAACGTCAACGAAGACGTTATCGGGAAAGTAAATTAAAAAAATTAGCTTAAAACCTAGTTTTTACTGTAATTTTTATTCACGGTTTAATTATTTAATTTTTGAAAATGAAAAATTAAAAATAAAGATACTTATTATAATTAATTTATATCTTAACATTTTTTTTATAAAGCTATTATATTAAATATCTAATAAATTGTAATTATTAATCTTGTAATTTTGCCCTTTTGTAATTTTTGCAGAAAATATTTTTATAATATTATTGACAACTGTTAACAAGATGCTAGCTTGCATAGAAGAGGTGAATAAGCAATGAAAAAGCAATGGAAAAACACTATTAAATTAATTATTGTGTTATCAATTCTCTTCCTTCCATTTATCTATATCACTGAGCTTATAAGTATTGAAGCTTTTTTAGATTCCTTTGAAAATCCAAAGCATTATATGTGTATTCAAAGTGATAGATTAATATCTGGAGTAAAATCAGATGATAATAATTTAATTATTATACAAAAATCCTCACATCCAAATTTTATAGTTAATGAAAAAGATTATATAATTTATATCACAGATGATGGATTTATAAAGTATAACAAAATCGATTATATAAAATTGGTAGGATCGCAAGCAATATATTATACAAAAAATAATGAAAAACACCAAAATCTTCCAATTTTTAAAGGTCAAATTTTTGGAAAAGTGATAAAAACAATTGATGACAATATCTTGAATACAATTACTATTAAAATATGGGAAGCTTCAATTAATAATTTAAATATAAGAGCTCTTACAAATTAAAATTATATTAGTTTATCATCAATATTTTCTGAAGAACCACTTGCAGCAAGCAATTCCTTTAAGACCCTATGGTATTTTTTAGGATCAGACTCTAATAATTTTTTTGTATAATCCTTTAAAAATTCTCCATACTCAACCTCAACTTGAGAATACTGCCATTTTTTATCCTTTGCTTTGCCAAAAACTAGTAAAAATGCATATGCTATAGATTTCCCCTTTGGATTATCTGGTCTTTTTTTAATTTCAGCAAGTGCTTCTTTTTCCCCAAATGTTTTATATGTTTTTACTACACTATCAACAAATTTAGCAAGAGGAGGTAACGATTTATATTTTGGGAGATTTGCAAGTATCTTTTGGCGTTCTTGATATTGAAAAACTAATTTTAAAATATCTGATGGAGTATCATCTAGTGCAAAGAATTTATTTGCCATATCCTTGTCATCAATTATTGAATTAATTGCATCGGCACCATAATCTTTCCAAAAATGTTCAAGTACTTTATTGGGGGAGGTGTTGTTAAAAATTACTGGTTCATTAACTTGTTCAAGAATAATTTTTAAACCTTCTTTTTCATATTTATTTGAATTTAAAGCTTCAATAAATTTATCAGAATCAACCCCATAAGAAACTCCATCAAGAATCAATACTTTTTCATCGGATTCTTTTAGTGATTCTTCTCGAAATTGTATATTTTTATTTATAAAATCAATATCTTTCAATTCACCTGAAAGATACTCATTTAAATGCTGAGTTTGGTCAAATTCTTGATCTTTTTGTCTGACAATTTGTCCAATAACATCAATAGAAAAATCAGATGATATATCCGGTTCAATCATATATTTCGTGATATTAAAAATTGTATTTTCTTTTTCTTTTACACAGTCTTTACAAATTGCAAAGAATATATTTGCAGATTTCCAATGAATTCTTAAGTAATTTTTTTTAATAATCTTTTTATTTTTTACTTCATCAGATTTTATATCTTTACAACTTGCAACATCAGCTTTATATGATAGACCAGTTTTTTTTACAACATAATTAATAAAATCCTTAGGGGGATTTGCATCTAATCCTGTTGATTCAAATCCTTCATCCCAAGAATATATATGAAGACCCTTTTTTAAGGCAATATCTTTTATTCCAAGTAATCTTAAAAATGGATTATCAAAATATTGAACTGCTATCAATTTTTCTTTATCAGCTCTCCCGCGTTGTGCATAAGAAACATCACCAGTTGAAAACTTTGCAACAGCTAAATATGGTGCCTTTTCTGATATAGCAATAAGCAAGGTTCCTGCAAGAGCACCATCAAGACCTCTTTTATTTGATAATTTTTCAAGTTTTTTTGTATCATCTTTAAAACGATGTACTTTATCTAAACTTTTTTTTATTTTATCAAAAATTTTTCTTGAAAAATTATCTTCATAATCTGGAAGAATTAAATATGGTTCTTCTCTTAATTGTTTTGCATTCTCTACAAGTCTTTTTTCCATAGATTTTGCTGCTGTCCTAGCAAAAGTTCGTATCCTTCTAAATTTTTTTGCCATATTTTCCCCTTAAACCAAATACATGATTATATTACAATTTTTCTTTTTTATTTTCTTATACTTTTTATTTTTCTCTTCATCTTTTTTATGGTCTTTTTTTTCAATTTTTCTATCATATTTAGATAAAAATATAGTTCATCATAACTCATTTTATCGATATAATAAATTAATATTATGTTTTAACTTTTTGGGATTTTTTATTGATTTTTGAAATAAAAATAACTACTTATTTTTTAGAATTTTCTAGAATTTCCCAAGTTTTTCGATTCTTTCAATATGTTGTTTACATTCATTAAGGGAGCTTATTATATCTTGTGTTAATTCATATGAAAGGTTTTTCTCAAATTTATATATTTTAGAATTGTCCACATTTAATTATTAAAATATGTTATGACTTTTTACAAAGATTATATTGAGGGTTATTTAAAAATAACCCTCAATTTAGGATTAATCCCATCTAAAAGTTTTAAATACCCACATTTGATTTAAATTATTGGAGGAGGTAACATTATTGAATAAAAGGACTCTCGCATTTGGAATATGCTTCTTGTTGATGTGTTCTGCATTTATACCTATAAGTCTTGGATATTATGTACGGACAACATCCTTTGATTCTTCAATGATAATTAGTGATATTCCTTCATTTAAAAATCCTCCAAATGAAATTTGGAATAAAACATATGGAAGAAATTTAAGAGATGCAGGTGAATTTATACAACAAACAGAGGATGATGGATATATTATAGTTGGATATACAAATTCTTTTGGTTCTGGAGATTTTGATATATGGCTTATTAAAACTGATATTGATGGTAATGAATTATGGAATAAGACTTATGGTGGTCCATATGCAGATAGTGGGCATTGTATTATTGAATCCAGTAATAAAAATTTTTTAATATTAGGAGCCTCTGAGAGGAACGTTAATGGTGTTTCAGATGTTTTGTTAATTAAAACAGATAAATATGGTAATGAAATTTTTTATAAAAAATACAAATATAATTCATTTGATACTTTTGGAGAATGTATTATTGAATTAAACGATGGATATTTAATTATTGCGAGTATGTATATAAATTTTAAAACAGATATTTGGATGGTTAAGACTGATTTTGATGGTAATGAAATTTGGAATAAAGCTGTTGGAGGTAGATCTGGGAGGGATACATGTAATTCTGTTATTCAAACATCTGATGGTGATTTTGTAATTGTTGGTGGTGCATATGTTAGCAAGTCTTTATCATCGATGTATGAAGTTGCCTTATTGATTAAAACAGATGAAAATGGTAATAGATTATGGCGAAGAACATATGAAAGTGAGGAAGCCTCTGAAGTTATTGAGATAGAGGATAAGGGTTATTTGTTGGTTGCTGGTGAATTAAGTGAAGCATTTCTCATTAAAACCGATAAAGATGGAAATGAACTCTGGAGGAAGACATATTTTGGAAAGCATAGTTATTGGATTCGTTCCTTTGCTAAAACATCTGATGGTGGTTTTGTAATTGCTGGAACTTCAGCATTCAATGCTTTTGATGGAGTAATTTTTAAAGTTGATGCCTCTGGGAATAAATTCTGGGAGATATTAATTGGTGGATCAAAACGAGATGTCATTGAATGTATAATTGAATCAAATGATGGTAATTATGTTAGTATAGGAACCTCTGAAAGTTATGGAACCGGTGATTGGGATGCATGGTTAGTTAAGATATCCCCATTTGATAATATTCGTCCTAATATTCCAAGTAAGCCTATTGGACCAAATCAGGGTGGCATATGGATTGGTTATAACTTTTCTACTAGTTCCAGTGATCCTGATGGTAATCTTGTTTATTTTACTTGGACTTGGGGAAGTGGACCTGAAGATGTTATGGAAGGACCATATTCAAATGGCGAAATATGTGAAATAACTAATACCTGGACTGAATCAGGTAATTTTAATATTAAAGTCAAAGCTGTTGATATTTATGGCGGTGAGAGTGATTGGTCTGAACCATTGAGAATTACTATCCCACGCTCCAAAGTCACTTTGGATTCTGTTTGGTTGAGATTATTAGAAGTATTTCCACTATTGAAGGAGGTCATTTTACGGCTAATAAGATAGCCTTGTCATTTGGAATCATATCTCTTTTCATCTTGTCAGCAGTGGCTCCAATGACTTTTGGAATTAATGTAAAAACACCCATTGGAATAGATACAATAACAAGCGATGATGGTTTGATGGATAGTGCTTGGCCAGCATTTCAACATGATGTTCGTCATACTGGTCGTAGTCCATATGGGAAACCTGGGGATCTAGGTATTGTAAAATGGAAGAAAGAAATTGGTTCATTGGTTTTTTCATCTCCTGCTATTGATGAGAATGGAACGATATACATTGGTTCAGATGGTAAAAATTTATATGCATTTAATTCAAATGGCACATTGAAATGGTGTTATAAAATATGGTGTAGTTTAAGATCTTCTCCAGCAATTTCTCAAGATGGCATGATTTATATAGGTGGAAACAATGGTTGTCTTCACGCTATTTATCCTGATGGAACAGAAAATTGGCGTCTTTATATTGGAAAAGGATATATTTTATCATCACCAGTAATAGATTCTGAGGGAATTATATACATCGCTTCACAAAGTGGATTTAATATTTGTGCTGTTTATCCAAATGGGACAAAAAAATGGGATTTTAAAACAAATAGTTATATTTATTGTTCTCCTACATTAGATGAAAACGGTACTGTTTATATTGGTACTAATGATGGTTATATGTATGCCATTTATACTAATAATGGTACCCTTAAATGGAAATACAAGACAGGTGAAAGAATAGGTTCCACTCCAACCATTGACGATGATGGCATTATTTATTTCGGTTCAAATGATGGTTATATGTATGCCTTAAATCCTGATGGAACAAGAAAATGGAGGTTTTTTGCTGGAAACAATTATCTTGGATCCTCACCTGCAATCGGAAAAGATGGAACTGTTTATATTACTGGGCATTCTAGATATATTTACAGCCTTGCCCCTGATGGCATTGAAAATTGGCGTTATCGAACTAATGAAATAATTACTGCTTCACCATCAATTGATAAAAACGGAATAATCTATGTTGGTTCTTGGTCTGGGACCTTTTTTGCATTAAATCCAGATGGTTCTGCAAGGTGGAAAATTATTACAAATGGTGATATTTCTCCATCTGCAGCTATTGATGAGGATGGGATCATATATTATGGTATACATTTCACCAATGAACCTGAGTTCAAAGCTTATCTTTATGCTATTGAACCTGCTGAAGGAAACCGTCCTCCAAATAAACCTGATATTTCTGGTCCATTTATTGGTTTAATTAATAATAAATATACCTTTTCAGCTTGTGCATGTGATCCTGATGGTGATAATGTTTCTTATTTCTTTGATTGGGGTGATGAGAATAATAGCGATTGGTCAAGATTTAAAACTTCTGGGACATTAGTTAAAAAATCTCATAGTTGGCATCAAGCTCGTATTTTCACAGTAAGAGTAAGAGCACAGGATACATATGGTTCAGAGAGTGATTGGGCTACAATGAAAGTAACCATCCCAAGAACCAGAACTTGGTCTACACTCATTGATATGTTTCCAATACTACAAAAAATACTCAATTTTCTAACTATTTAAAATTAACTATTCTGCACTTTTATTTACGATTTTTCCTAATAAAAATGCAAAGCCCTCAATAGTCAGCCCTAATCCTAATCCCTTAAAAATTTTAAAAAGACAATGTTTATATATGAGGAGTTGGTGAATAACTCAAAAAGTTATTCATGAATAACCCCCATATTAAAAAAAAAATTGGGGTAGATTTTATTATTATGTAGAGGAAGGTAAATGAAATAAATCATTTTTAAAAAAATAATCTACCCCAATAAGGGATATTTATTTATAATATATATAAAATTTATGTAATAAATTATAACAATTTTTTATTTTATATTTTAAAATATCAAAAATAAGTCTCATATATAATAATTATTTTTTAATATATCAGGCATAAATTTTAGAATTTTTTCATAAAATTAATTTTAAATTTTCGAATTGAAAAAAATTGCATTTTTAACGAAACATTTAAATAAAAAAATTAAATATAAATATATAGCAGGAGTTGACATGCAACAGTCGGGACAAAGGGAGGGCATATTAATAAAAACATTATTGTACATAAATATTTTTTAAGCATGTGTTAAATTTTTTTTATATCATAATTATCCCTTTAATTGCCTTATAAATATGATTTTTGAATTTTGATAATTGCTTAAAAATTTTTTAATAAAATCTATAACAATATTTTGAAAAAAAATATAAAAAATTTCATGATTTGCTTTATGATAGAAATGTCAATAAATAAAAAATATCGAACGAATAGTGTGTATGAAGCAATTTTATCGAGGCGAAGTATTAGACGTTTTAATCAAAAACAAATTCCCATTGAATTATTAAAAAAGTTTGTAAATGCAGCAAGACTAGCACCTTCTGCAGCAAATCTGCAACCTTTAGAATATTATATTGTAAATAAAAAAGAATTATGTGGTAAAATTTTTAAAACATTAAGTTGGGCAGGTTATATAAAGCCTAAATGGACACCAAATGAAAGTGAAAGACCAACTGCTTACATTATTCCAATAGTTACTGATACTAGTAATAAATGGTATGTAAGAGATGTTAGCCTTGCTTCTGAAAATATTGTTTTAGCAGCTGAAGAAGAAGGAATAGGAAGTTGTATTATTTGTAAAGTTGATAAAGATAGATTACGTGAAATATTAAAGGTTCCAAAAGAAATAATTATCGACTCTGTTATTGCGCTAGGATATAAAGCAGAAATTTCTGTTGTTGAAGATTATGTTGATTCAGTGAAATATTGGAGAGATGAAAAAGATATTATGCATGTTCCAAAAAGGAAATTAGATGATATAACTCATATAAATAAATATTAATTTTTCAATATTTCTAACATTAGACAAAATACTTCCTTTAGAAATGATCGTTAGTTATTTGACAATCCCCTTAACCTTTTGTTCATGTGGAGGGCATTTATGAGGCAAGATTAAATACATTAAATATTTTCTAAAATTAATTTATTTCTTATTAACCAAAGAACAGCAAATTATATGTATAAAGGCTCTTCTATTATTAATGTCATAAGGAAAAAAGAAAGGGGATGGAGACGGCAAAAAGAGTTGATAAAAATTCTTTCTCAGTATTATTGACTTCTACAATATCAATATATTTTGTCTCACCATTTATAAAATCATGAAAATATTTAATTTTTTACCACAATATTTCAACAACAATTTACTCAATAAAATTGAATTACAAATGTTTATAAACAGCTTAATATATTAATATATGCTTGAAAAAAATATCTTGTATTATCTGTGGATATAATGAAGAATTAAGAATAGGAAAAGTCCTTAATGCAATAGTAAATCACCCGTTATTAGATGAAATTATAGTTGTTGATGATGGTTCAACCGACAATACAAGTAAAGAGGCTCTTAAGTTCAAAGGGATTAAAGTTATAAAACATAAAAGAAACTTAGGTAAGGCTTACTCAATGCTGGATGGTTGTAATAATGTTAAAAATGATTTTGTTATATTTTTAGATGCAGATTTAGTTGGTATAACAAACGACAATATTACGCAACTTGCTAAACCTGTCCTAACTGGTTTAGCTGATATGACTATGGCTGTTTGTAAATACAATATTTTTTTAAATGCATTAACATGCCTATTTAACAGCGAATTTCTAAATGGTGAAAGAGTACTCAAAAGAGAAATGGCAATAAAAATTTTGAGAAATGTTCCTGGATATGGTGCAGAAATAGTAATTAACCAATATTTTATAGATAATAACTTAAAATTCTTAGTAGTAAAGTGGTTAAATGTTAGATCAGCAAAAAGAAGAGAAAAAGTTAGTGTTAGAACTGGCGTCTATAGTCATATTAAAGGATTTAAACAAATGGTTAGCGTGATATCTCTACGTAATATAATTAAACAAATGTTTATCGTTGCAAAACTTTCTGCTAAGTATGAAAGAGAATTGAATAGTAGTTTATAACAATTTTTTAGTAGACAACATCTTTCTTTAATAATTTTATCCATTCACATCTAGTATATGGTTCTTTTTTGAAGATTTTAAGATAAGATTCAGGTACACTGTTAACTACTTCCCGCAGTTGACTTTTATCTTCATCAGTAACTACAGTGGGTATTATATTTAGGTTTCTGCTTCCGCGAATGATAATATTTTTACTCTTTTGTTCTAATTTAAAAAAGCGAAACATTCCTAATAAAACACTATGGTTGTTAATATCATTTGGAATAAAAAGTGTATAGCAATCCTTTTCCTTATTATATTTCTTCAGAAACTTCATCGCTCTATTTTCTATTTCTATCCACTGCAACATATATCTTTGAATTAATGTAATATTATCAATATTAACAGCTTTAAAGATATCTTCCAATCCTGTTAGAGCCCATCTATAAAATTTACCTCCATCATCTCTCTTATAGTATTGGAAAGGAAAATGCGATTTATCATGCAAAAGCTGTTTATTAGTTTCACTTTTTGCCACCTTAAGGGGATTTCGTATTAAATGGATTAGTCTCATATCAGGAAAAAACTCCATTGCTACATCACAAAAAGATTTTAGAAAAGCATGATTTGTTTCAATATATATGTCTTTCTTATGACGGGTTATTCTATTTTTCTTTATTAAAAATAGTTTTTTAATATCTTTAGTTCTTCCCTGAAAATACCAATAAATTGGTCTTCCAAACATATCTGGGAAGGGTTCATGTTTGTTTATACAATTTTTTATATTATACTTAAATAATCCTGACAAAAATTTTGTTCCAGATCTTCCACTTGTTGATACAAATATTTTAATCATGATAATCTCTTATTTACTTTAACCTTTATTTAAGGATTCAGTATTGCTGCCATAAGCTAAATAATTAATGAATTAGTTAATTTTTATGGTTTTAATTGAATTATATATTTAATTAATAAGAAAAAAATAAAGGGGATGAAGGTAGAAAGTAGTGTTTAAAAAAAAAAAATTCTTTTCTCCTGATTATTAACTTCTAAAATATCAATATTTTTTATCTCGGCACTTATAAAATCATGAAAATATTTAATTTTTTACGAAAACGTTAAAAATATCGTTAAAGAAGGATAAAAATATAAAGTAGATAAACAATATAGTATTATATATGAGTAAAAAAATGACAGAATCTTTAAATTTAAAAGAAAAACCTCTCATCGGTTTTTTTCCTCCATTTCATAGTTTAGCTGATACTGGTCGGTTAGTAATGATTGCCAAACGATATAGAGAATTAGGAGGAAAAGCCATTTTTTTTAGTCATGGAGGAAAATATGAGTATTTAGCTAAAGATAATGGATTTAAAGTAATCCGAGTAGAACACGTTTTCTCTGAAGAAGAAATTGAAAACTTCTGGAATTTTACCACAAATGTTAATTTAAAAAATTTTATGAAACTGCCCCTTTATTCAGAGGAGGGGATAGAAAAAAATGTAAAAAATGAAATAAAAGCATACAAAAAAACAGGAATTAAATTATTGGTATTTGCCTATCTTGCAACTTGCTCTATCTCTTCTAGACAAGTTAAAATTCCTAGTGTTGGTATAGTAAATGATATGGGAAGCTTTGGTGTTAAAGCACCAGATGTTGCCGAAAATATCTTAACACGAATACTTCCACAACATGTTAAAATTCGCTTAATAAATTGGTATCTTAATAATACTAAAATCTTTATAAAAGATCTTAATAAGGTTGCAAAAAAATTTGGAGTTCCACCTTTTAAATATACACGCCAAATTTTTCATGGTGATTT
>JABAOF010000728.1_pt1 | contig 49029 bp, 47 predicted proteins | sample 7062171 | NCBI WGS metagenome assembly JABAOF01 (sample SAMN14538628, study PRJNA623070) | marine sediment metagenome | biome: marine biome [ENVO:00000428]; feature: marine pelagic biome [ENVO:01000023]; material: deep marine sediment [ENVO:00002113] | place: India: Gulf of Khambhat ... | reverse complement strand
GGGCGCGGAAGTTTCTCCCACCATTTTGCCGGCTGGATGAGCTCTGATCTTTTCTCCTCAACGCTTTGTTTTTTCTCCACAGAGCATTGAACGAGCGCCAAAACGACAGGCAAAAACAGGAAAAAACAGAAAAGAGTGTTTCCGTATGTACTTCCGGGCGAAAATTTCCCTTTTTTTTGCATTTTTTTCTCCCTTTTAAAAACTTTAGCTGAGAGATGTGGCTAAGTCAACTCATCTGCTATCACAGCAGAGGTCACCTCGTGTGATTGACATTAGATTTCACCGGTGTTATATGCTATATGCTTAATGCCACGGAAGATTGCTTGGAGTATCCATTCTTCTCACTTTGCTGCGTCATACGAAATTATGCCAATAGGGAAAAATTGAAGATTTTGAATTTCTAAATAAGTGGTCTTAAATTCTGAGAAAAAAGATTCGTGGGTACTATTCAAAAACTAAAGGAGATTAAAATGGAAAAAACTCCTTCTAAAAAGACCTTAAGACAAATTATCCTCACAGCATTTGTTATGGTTTTTGCCTTAACTCTTATCTCTTTTTTGCATACTGTGACTTCAGCAGCAGAAGGCAAATCAGCTTCCCTTAAGCCAGTTGAATATAACCAGAGGCAATTGGTGATGATGGCTGTGCAGGGCTTTATCGCGCCTCCAGGATTTGGTGAGCCACCTTACGAAATTGACCCCCAAGGGAAAATAACCGTGTTCCCAGGAGGAGGCAGTATTACCTATAATTTCAGGACTGGAGATTCTGCTGTTCGTCTTGCTGGAGACCACGTTGAACCCGCTGTATCCCTTCACAATCCAGGCAGGGGTGGTGGCGGCGCAAGCTATGAAAGCAGGGGACTAAACGGGCTATCTTGTATCGGGAACAAAGTTCAGGTTCTAACAGGCGAAGCTAAGGGAGCAGAGGGCTGGGTAGTCGGCAAGCATGGAGGCGCTGAGCATGTCATGGTTGATTTTCCTGATGATGAAGTTTTTAGAAAGCTAGCAATAGGGGATAAGATGCGGATTTATGCTATTGGAGTGGGGATGGAATTAAAGAACATCCAAGGAGTTAAGGCCATAAACATGAGTCCCCTCCTTTTAGAAGCCTTAACAAAATCTGGAATGGGAGTCACAGAAAAAGGGAAGTTGCGCATATCAGTAACACACCGCATCCCGGCAAGAATCATGGGCTCAGGACTTGGTCGATCACATGTCTACAGGGGTGATTACGATATTCAACTGTTCGATGAAAAAACCGTTAAGGAGTATAATCTGGAATCGCTTCGCTTCGGGGATATCGTGGCCATAATTAATGCTGACCATACTTATGGCCGAATTTATCAGGAAGGTGCTGTTTCTGTTGGAGTAATATCCCATAGCCGAAGCTCAGTGGCAGGCCATGGGCCTGGTGTGACGACTCTTTTTACCTCACGCGAGGGGAAAATTGAGGTAGTTATCGATCCGAGTGCCAACCTGGCAAAGATACTGAATATCAGATAAAGTAATGTAGCTGGCCCACGATGATGCTATTGGCGAGTTATAACAACCGAATAACGGAGATTTAGCAACTGCAACTGAGCAGCAGTAATTGAGTTAAGGCAGATAAGCAACTGCAGCTTATCTTAGTGTTAAACGTCGTGAAATTATTCAAGGAGGCAAAAGATGTCCGAAGATAAAGAAAACCAAGAGAAAGAGAGCATCTCTGAGGAGAAAAAGCATAAACGTGATCCTTTCTCAGGTATTACGGGAGGTTTGATACTCATTCTCTTAGGAGTGCTTTTTCTCCTGGCTACGATGGATTACATCACTTGGGGCGATTGGTGGCAATATTTCTTAATGGGATTGGGTGTTATTTTAATCCTTGAGGCAATTATCAGGAGTATAAGTCCTTCTTATCGCCGGGATATAACAGGAAAGCTGATCGGAGGCTTTGTTCTCGTCTTCATCGGCGGCTCTTTCGTCATCGGATGGTCAAATTGGTGGCCGCTGATACTTATTGCTGTGGGTGTCGGAATCCTTCTATCTTCTCTATGGAAGGCAAAAAGGCCAGAGTAGATATATGGGATCTGAACAGGGGACTATCTCCGTAGACATATTTATCCTTTTTTTGAGTTCTTTGCGAACTGAAAAAAGGTACGTCTCTGTAAACATTTCTCGGAATTAAAAAAATGGGGCCTGGCCCCATTAATAAAAAAAGCCTGAACCCAAAGTATAAGCTTCAGATTGAATCTATTATGAACACGATTCACCCCCTACTGGACAAAGAAAAACAGCTCCAAGCAAAACGCTATGAAAAAGAAAAGCGGCTGCTGGGACTCGCCGGTATGGCTCTCTCGCTTGTTATTTTGCTCGGCTTTTATTTCAGTGGATTAAGTGCTTGGCTAGCCAACCTTAACATCGGAAACTCTATAATTTTGACTTTTATCCTTTATGTGCTGGCTTTTCAGATAATATTAGTATTCTTTGGTCTTCCGCTTAGTTTTTACTCAAGTTATATCCATGAACATAAATGGAATTTCTCAAACCACACGGTCAAGAGTTGGCTCTGGGAACAGACTAAAGGCTTCTTTGTCGGATTTATTCTAATGCTCATTTTGCTTGGCTTGCTATTCTGGATCATGGCAGTATACCCTCAAAACTGGTGGCTTAGTGCGGGATTGGCCTTTGCTTTTGTGAGCGTTATCATGGCTACGATTTTTCCAGTCGTTATTCTTCCGATTTTCAACAAATATACTCCTGTAGAGAATAAGGAACTGACGGACACTCTGGAGAGAATCCTATCTCAAGGAGGTTTAAGGAGCAGCGGCTTTTTTAAAGAAGATATGAGCAAGCAGACAAAGAAGGAAAATGCCTTTCTGGCGGGATTGGGTAAAACAAGACGCGTTGTTTTGGGAGATAACTTGATGGAAAACATGTTAGTCCCGGAGATTGAGTCAATAATAGCTCATGAGGTGGGGCATTATAAAAACAAGCATATCTGGAAAAATATAGTTATCGGGACTCTGGAGGGAGTGGTTGCTTTTTTCATACTAAACTTGGTAATGAGATCGATGTTTACCCAGTTTCTTTCCTCGACAAGCTGGAACCTTTCCCTCTTTCCCGTTTTTGTGATCTTGGCAGGGGGAATTTCAATCTTTCTTTTTAGCCCTTTCAGCAATGCTATCTCTCGCTATTTTGAGAAAAAGGCAGATCGATACGCCCTGGAAAGCATTCAAGATAAAAAAGCGTTTATGACAGCTATGGCTGGACTCGCAGACCGGAATCTATCAAACGCCTATCCAGAGTGGTGGGTAAAGCTTCTTTATTATTCTCATCCTCCGGTTGGCGAACGGTTGGCGATGGCTGAAAGTTACAAGAAAGAAAAAACAGCGGAAATTATTTAAAGGCAAAATATTATCCTGAAGAACGGAAAACGAGAAGCTTTATACAAGTCAGGCTAAGCATGAAAAGCTGGAAGAAAACAGCCGAAGTCGCCATCATCGGCGGCGGCATTATGGGAGTCAGTGCAGCGTATTACCTGGCCAAGAGAGGTGTATCAGATGTCGTTGTGTTGGAAAAGGACCTTCTTGCACAGGCTTCTACTGGATTGAGTGTCGGAGGCTTCCGTCAGCAATTCTCTAATCCTGCGAATATTCGCTTATCACAGGAATCTGTTCGGGTGTATGAACGCTTTGAGGAAGAGTTCGGCGCCGATATTGAATTTCGCCAGGTAGGCTATATTTTTTTAACCCAGAAAGAAGAGACTTGGAATGATTTCTTATCCGATGTTGAAACCCAACGAAAACACAATGTCCCGGTAGAAGTGCTTTCCCCTGAGGAATTAAAGAAGCGCTGGCCCTACTTGAATGTTGACGATCTGAAAGGCGGAACATTTGGTCCAAAGGATGGCTGTGCAGATCCTTACCTTGCAGCAATGGGTTTTGCGAATTCTGCGAGAAAGCTCGGTGTACGGATCGAAGAGCAGACAAAAGTAACTGGCATAAGCATCGAGGGTGGAAGAGTTCAGGGGGTCGAGACAGCCAAAGGCCCAATCTCGGCGCCAGCTGTGGTTAATGTAGCCGGGCCCTGGGGAGGAGAAGTTGCCAGGATGGCAGGGCTTGACTTGCCCGTAAAACCTTACCGCCGCCAGGTATTTGTGACTAAATCCTTTGATGCCATTCCCAAGCCTATTCCGATGGTCATTGATCAGGATGTCACCTTTTATTTCTGTGGTTACGAGCCAGGCATTATCATGGGGATGAGTGATCCAAATGAGCCATCGAGTTTCAATCTTAATACTGACCGGGATTTTTTAGAAAAGGTTGTCGAGGCCGCAGTTCGCCGTGCTCCTATCCTGAAGAAGGCTAGGATCTTGCGGGGGTGGGGAGGACTTTATACTATCACTCCTGATGATAATCCGATAATCGGTGAAGCGACGGGCTTTAAAGGACTCTTTGCGGCCATAGGCTTTTCAGGTCACGGTTTTCAACAAGCACCAGCAGTAGGCCTTATCCTGAGCCAACTCATCCTCGATGGTCACACTGATTTTAACTTGAAACCATTTTCTTATGACCGGTTTGAAAAAAAAGAAAAAGAAGGAGAAAAAAGGGTGGTGTAGTACGATGAAATTAAAAATACTTACTCGAGACGAAGTGGCAAAAGCTGTGAACATGGCCGAAGCCATAGAAACGGTTAAAAAAGCCTTCATCCAGCTCTCTTCCGGGAAGGCGGAGATGCCTTTGCGGGCGCAGGTTCCAGTGGAAAAGCGAAAGGGAGTGACTCTTTTCATGCCAGCATATTTAGTGGATAGCGATGCCATGGGGGCTAAGATTGTCTCTGTTTTTCCGGAAAATCAAAAGAGAAAGCTCCCCACTGTTCATGCCGTAGTGATTGTAGTTGACGCCAAGACAGGTCTGCCTACGGCTGTTATGGACGGTACTTATCTTACAGCTTTGCGCACAGGAGCTGCTTCGGGTGTCGCTACAGATCTGTTAAGCCGGAAAGATTCCCGCGTCGTCGCTATTTTTGGAGCAGGGACTCAATCCCGTACCCAATTGGAAGCGGTCTGTACAGTTAGGTCCATCGAAAAAGTCTGGGTTTATGATGCAGTGCCCATAACCGCCAGCGCTTATGTTGAAGAAATGAAAAAACAAGGAAGCCCAATTCCTGAAGATATTTTTGTAGCTGGATCAGCCAAGAAAGCTGTCAGAGAAGCTGATATTATCTGCACAGCTACTACTTCTTTTCGACCTGTATTTAAAGATTCTGACCTTAAGCCCGGTGTCCACATAAACGGTGTTGGTTCTTATAAGCCCGAAATGCAGGAAATTCCAGCACGCACCGTAGTCCGATCCAAAGTTATAGTTGATTCTCGTCAGGCGGCACTTGCAGAAGCAGGGGATTTAATAATTTCTATAGATGGAGGCCTCATTTCAGATAAGCATATTCACGGAGAGATAGGAGAATTGGCAGCAGGTAAAATTTCTGGTCGGGAATCAGAAGAGGAGACGACCTTCTTCAAGTCTGTGGGCCTGGCAGTTCAAGACGTATCTGTTGCTGAGCTTGTGCTGCGCCGAGCTGAAGAAATGAAACTTGGGATTGATGTGGATATTTGAAAAAATAAGCTTTGTCCCAGATTTTGCATAAAATTATTGCTCTGAGTAATAAAATTAACGAATTATTGACAATTTTATAACTCAGAGTTATATTGGCTAAAAATAATCATTTACCTGAGCAAATAATGCCTGGAATCCTAGGAACAAGACTCCGACGGGAAAGGGAAGAGCTCGGGATCACCCAGGATGCTTTAGCTAAAGGCGTGGGCCTGTCTAGCGAATTCATCTCCCTCCTTGAGTTGGGAAAAAGAATGCCAAGCCTTGAAACTTTAACTGCCCTGGCCGATTACTTTAGAAAAGACGTTTCCTATTTCTTGAAGGAAAAAGAAGAAACTTTTAAGATTATTCTAAAAGCAGAGGGCCTGGATGAAAAAGCGAAAGCGGAAATTAAAAAATTCAAAAAATATTGTGAAGAATATATTCATCTTGAAGATTTGACAGGTCGCCGCCTTGAGCCCGGTCCTCTATATGCCTATATATCACCAGAGAGAATGGCGGATGAAGAAAGGCGCAGGATAGGATTTGGAGACGAACCTGTCCGGGACATTTTTTCTCTCCTTGAGCTTAACGGATTACATATCATAAGACAGCCCATCCCAGAGAAATCGAACATCTCGGGTATATTTATCTTTTTTGAGGTAGAAAGAGCGGCTTTCGCCTTAATAAACAGCAATCAAACCATCGGCCAGCAAGCTTTAATAGCAGCCCATGAATACTGCCACTACCTCAAGGACAGAAACGCCGGACCAATAATCGACAATCCAGATATTTTTATCGATGAGTACGTTTCTCTTTACCATCCCCGCGAAAAGTTTGCTCAAACTTTTGCGGTCCGTTTCCTGATACATCCTGGAAAGGTCAAAAAGATAATCGATAAAGATTTTCATTCAAAGAAACTGAGTTTTACGGATGTTCTTTACCTTAAGCGTTATTTCGGAGTAAGTGCTATCGCCATGCTTCGAACGCTTAAGGACTTAGAATACCTTTCGCGCTCCAAATTCGAGGAATATCAGAAGCTCGACCCATCTCCTTACGAGGAAGTATTTTTTGGAAAGTTAACTGAAGAGGATAGACTAAGAAAGGGAGCGAAAGGAGTGGTTCTCTCCAGTCGGATGAAGAGCTTGGCCATCGAGGCTTATAAAAAGAAAAAAATCAGCCCAGAAAAATTGTCCAGGTTCCTCAAGCGGGATAAAAGCAAGATCAAATCTGTATTAGGGAAATAAAAATTCTGAGCGTGAAGAGAGTTATGCTCTGGACCTAATCATTTAGCCAGTAATCCTTCTCCTTTAGCGGCAATCCCTAGCCTGTTGTCAAAAGTTAATATTTTCAATTCAGGGATCTGATTTTGAAGTGCTTTTGCCGTGGCTAAGTGCCAGAGGTGCGTACCTCTTAATGACCATTTCTGAGAAAAGGCCCTGAGCTTTTCCCATTCTGGCCAGATATTTAGATGCCTCCATGGCCCTGTCTTCAATGCCCTAAACGCCACATCTATTAGAATATCAGCTACAAGCTTTTCTCTTTTAATCCGGGATATCACTGCACAAACCTCGGTATAGCCTAAAGTTGAGATTAGATGGACTCCATCTTTTCTGAACCAGCTCAAAGCCTCTTTACTGTGGGAATCTTCGAAGAGGACAGAAAGAACACTTGAGGAGTCCCAATAAACAGCGACAGGAACTATTTTCGTCATTGATTTCTATCCTCCTGGAGGAATTTCTGGGCAAGTTCATCCGGAATTGGAATGGGAATAAGGAGTTTTTTCATCGTCTTCTTTTTTCGAGGCTCAACCCAGCCCTGCCTTTCAAGTTCATAAATGCGTTCAGCTAAAGGCAGAGAATCTGCGGGCATAGGAACAATCTTGCCTACAGGTTTGCCTCGATCGGTTAATATAATTTCCTTGCCTTTTTGGACATTTTTTAGCAGCTTGCTAAGATTTATCTTAGCTTCGCGAATGCCAACACGTAGTGACCTCATAATTTCTTCACCTTTTTTGTGATTACAATAACTACATCGGAATAATATTTATTGTAACTACATTTTGTCAAGCATCTTGTATATGGAGTCAGGCCTTGTCAGCTGGAAATGTACTTTTCTTGCCCTTTGACCCTCTGACATTCATTTGGATAAGGTCTGAGCCCAGGCCAATTTCAAAAAAGTTGAAAAAAGAAGACAAAAAAAGGGGACAAAAAAAGGGGGCAGGCTACTTTTTCTCTTCACGAATAACGAGAAAAAAGGGGACAGGCCACTTTTTCTATTCACGCATAACGAAGTTCTTGCATCCAGCAAACTCTCATTGACATTGTCCTCAGCAAGATGCTATATTTTTGACCGAGCATCAGGGATAAGCGAAATATGAAAAAAATCCCGTTTTTGCTTTCTCTTACCGCTGGATTTTTCATCATCCTCATAAGTGTCTATGGATTTTCTTTGCTTCGCCAGCGCCGCGGTCTTCCTCTTGAAATAAAAGATTTCATTCAAAAGAAAGATGCAAAGCTCGTTCAGGTAGATGACATAAGGATTGAACGAAAAATGGACATGGAATTCATCCTGAGCCAGAAAACCTTCGGTGAACAATCAACTTTCGTTATCGAAATCGACGGCAAGATAGAGAAAAAAGAAGCCAAATTTGTTTACTACTATTCTCGGAGTTTTTTTCCTTTAATTTATCTCTTAATAGGCATTTTCTGCTTCATTATCGCCATCGTGGTTTTTCTTCTCCGCGCAGAAGATATAAGAGCGCGCATCTATTATTGGGCATCTTTTTCTTTCGCCTCGGCTGTCATCATAAGCGGAGGATTCTACTGCTTAAGAAAAGACTGGCTATCGTACATCCCTGGAGTTTTATACTATCTTTGCTATCCTTTGGCTGCTGCTCTTCTGCTTCATTTTTCTCTTTCATTTTCAAAGAGAAAGCTCAAGATAAGCAAGCTCCTTATTTATTTTCCAGCTCTGATTTTTATAGGAATCCTAGAGACTACGTTTCTTCAGTCGGGTTTGAATTCTTCAATAGAGGCCCATCGGATCTACGAATCCGCTTTTTATGTCTTTCGTGGATATCTTGTCTTGATTGTCCTTGCAGCCATGTTATATCTGATTAGGAGCTACAGGAAAGCTGTCCTTGAGGAGGAGAAGGCTCAGATAAAATGGATTTTTTATGGCCTTTTTATTGGCCTGGCCCCGTTTATTCTGTTATACCAGCTTCCCCTGGCTGTAGGAATTGACCCCTTAATGTCACAGGAATTTTCCAACGCTTTTTTTATCTTTATCCCTCTAGCCTTCGCCTTTTCCATTGTTAGGTTTAAATTGATGAACATAGAACTTGTAATCAATCGAAGCATTGTCTATTCCATACTCACAGTTTTCACCGTCAGCATATATCTCTTTTCTGTTTATCTGCTTGGTAATATTTTTTCTAAATTCTTTTCTGCTCGAGAAACGACTGTCTCCTTGATAGGAGCTCTTGTGGCTGCTGCTGCCTTTAATCCCGCACGGAAAAAAATTCAAGCATTTGTAGATAAAGCGTTTTTCCGCATGAGTTATGACTACAGAAAGAGTATTCTCAGTTTCAACGAAAGCGCTCATAGGATAGCAAGCAGTGACCACCTAACTGATTTTTTCCTTTTAAAGATAAAGAAAACTTTGCCGATGGAGCATATCGGAGTGTTTATCTATCTATTCGTTTCCGGAAAAAGGAAGCTATTTATTGCCAAAAATGGAAAAGAGGACCTTGCCTCTATGACTTCTCTCAGTCTCTATTCAGAAAAGATATTAGCCAGAAAAAAGGCGGTCCGCACAGAAGAAAGTGTGGATTTTTCGAAAGAGTCCTTCCTTGAAGAAAAAAATCTAGAGTTAATTATCCCTCTTTCTTTCAGGATGGCCGCTATGACTGGTTATATCTTAATGGGAAAGAAAAAATCTGGAGAAAGATATACTCGGGATGACCTTGAGCTTTTATTAACAATGTCCCAAGAGCTGGCTTTAAACCTGGAGAGAATCAGACTTCAGGAAGAAGTCTTTGAAGAAAGGGCAGAGAGAGAAAAATTGGATGAACTTAATCGTCTTAAAACTGAATTTGTCTCCTCTGTATCCCACGAGCTCCGGACACCGATGAGTTCTATCAGAGGACTGGCCGAAGTGCTACAGGCAGGAAAGATAAAAGACAAAGCAAAGCAGGATGAGCTCATAAGCCTTGTAGCCGATGAGAGCGGCCGTCTTTCCCGGTTCATTCATAATATCCTCGATTTTGGAAAAATTGAACAACAGGCAAAAACCTATAATTTTCAGAAAGAAGAAATTCAGTCAGTTGTTAGAGAAACAACGAAGCTTTTCCAGTACAGGTTGGAATCAGATGGATTTGTTCTCAAGACAAATTTACCTGGGGATCCTCTTTTTTTAGAAATAGATAAGGATGCTGTAAAACAGGCATTGACCAATCTCATAGATAATGCTATTAAATATTCGTCAGATAAAAAGGATATAAAGATTCAAGTCGTCGAGAAGGAAAAACAGGTAGAAATTCAGGTTGAAGATAAAGGAATTGGAATTCCAACCGGAGAGATAGAAAAGATTTTTGAGGGTTTTTATAGGCACGCTGAAGCGAGCCGGCATAGTCCAAAAGGAGTTGGACTGGGATTGAAGATTGTCAAACATATCATGGAAGCTCATAAAGGAGAGGTTGAAGTCATGAGTCAACAGCATAAGGGCAGCACTTTTAGTCTTGTCTTTTCAAAGCCATGAAAAAAATATTAATCGTCGAAGATGATAAAGCTCTGCTTGAAACCTTTAAATCTTTCCTGGAATCAGAAAACTTTAAGGTTGTATCTTCTGGTGATGGAGAAGAAGGGTTTCGATTGGCCTGTCAGGAAAAAATTGACCTTGTTCTTCTCGATTTTACACTTCCCTCATTAAGTGGGCTGGAAATATGCAAGCGGCTTAGAGCAAAAGGGATAATCACACCTATAATCATGCTTACAGGCGAGAAAAAGGAGGAGATCGACAAGGTCTTGGGTTTGGAGCTTGGAGCGGATGATTATCTCATCAAGCCTATTGGAACAAAAGAGCTTCTAGCAAGGATAAATGCTGTGCTTCGCCGCACTAAACCCGAAGCAGCAGAAATTGAAGAATACTCTTTTGGTGATGTTTACATAAATTTTAAAAAGCAGATTGCATCTAAGGGAAAGAAAGAGCTTTACCTTACTGCTAAGGAATTCGGTCTTCTTAAGCTTCTTATTTCTTGTGAAGGAGAAGTTGTTAGCCGGGAAACTATTCTTAATGAGGTATGGGGGTATGACAAATTTCCGACCACAAGGACAATCGATACTTTTATCCATCACCTTAGACAAAAAATCGAGAGTAGTCCGGCTAAGCCTGCTCATCTAATCACAGTTCCCTGGTCTGGCTACAAGTTTCAAAAATAAAATATTTTCCCTATTCTAGTAAAAATGGGGCCAGGCCCCATTTTCCGCACATTTTCCGTACTTTTTTTCTTGGTTTTCCATCATTTTCCTCACTTTTCAATAATCTTGCCTTTTTTAACAAACTTTTAACAATCTCTTAACAAATTTTTGACAACTTCTGCCCTTAGGGGAGCTAAATTATCAATGAAAAGTGGATAAATTGAGAACTGAAAAAAAGGAGCAAGAAAATGATCGTACTTTTAAACAAGTATTCAAACGGCGGTAAATGTGTTAAAAAGTGGGAGGAGTATAAATCCGAACTTGAAGGCAAATATTTTAGAGGAAATTATACTCTAATTTCTGATTTTGAAGATTTCAGCAAAAGGCTGCCGAGCGAGTTTGATAGAGGAGAACGAGTATTAATTGGCGTTGGCGGAGATGGGACAATAAATTTTTTATTGAATCAAATAATGCAACTGAAAAAAGAAAAGAGAAGTCAGTTGACCTTGGGAGCTATAGGCTTAGGTTCAAGCAATGATTTTCATAAGCCTCTCTCTGAAGACAAATATCTCAATAATAAAGTTCCGTTAAAACTTGATTATGAAAATGCCGCAAATCATAACGTAGGACAGGTTGACTACGAGGATAAGAACGGGAGATGGAACAGAAAATATTTTATCATCAATTGCAGTATCGGAATAATTGCTAAAGCCAATTATTTGTTTAATTCGAAAGATAAAGTTATAAAGTGGATGAAATCTAAGTGGGTGATGGGAACCATCTGGTATGCCGCTCTAAGGACACTGTTTGCTGCAAAAAATGTTCCAGCAAAGATAAAAGTCGAGAATAGAAAGATTTCTACAGAAGTCACCAGCTTGAGTGCGGTTATCAATCCTCATGTCAGCGGTAATTTCTGCTACGATTTCAACATTAGTTCTCAGAGTGATTACCTGGGTGTTGGTCTTTGTGAAAGGATGGGTATACTCGCTAGACTAAAAACAATTATCGCTTTAACTCGCGGGAAGTTCACGGGCTTACCAAAAACTCGATCTTGGATGGCCAGGGAAGTCGAGATTAAACCGGATTTTCCAACTCCTTTGGAACTTGACGGAGAGGTCTATCTTGCACGGAGAATCAAGATAAAATTGCTTCAGGGGACATTAAAAATAAGCCAATGATGAAGCATGCTTTAGGAAACTAGTTGCATTTGATAAGGGGAATATGAGTAAAATTCAAAAACGTAAATTCCTTACCCTAGGGACACATCATGGCTAAGAATCGGTACGCAAGCATCTTTAGCATAGCTTTTTGGAAAGCTTTTTGGTTAACAATGAGACCTTATCTGATTTTTGTCTCAGGAGCTGCAGGTTTGGTTGGGCTTTCGTTCATTGAGGATTCAAGAATTTTCAGGATCTTCTTGGGTTTTATTCCTTTGTTTTTATCCTATGGGTTAGGACAGGCCCTTACAGATTGTTTCCAGATGGATACCGATGCCCTTTCCTCCCCTTATCGTCCCCTTATAAGAGGAGTAATTTCACGCAAGCAAGTTTTATGCGTGAGCCTTGTAGGATTAACCTTAGCCATATTAATTCTGACATATTTGAATCCTGTAATCTTAGTTTTTGGAGTTTTGGCAGTTGTCGGCTTGCTAAGCTATACGACATTAAAGAGAACATGGTGGGGAGGCCCGCTGTGGAATTCCTGGATAGTGGCTTTGTTGCCTGTTATGGGACGGCTGGTGGATAGAGAGTATAGTGTCAGACAAATCCTTAACTTAGAGGACTCTCCTTCTTTTGCTTTCTTTTTGGCGGTGCTTGCAATTTTCTTTGGCTATGCCAATTTTGTGGTGATGGGCTATTTCAAGGACATATCAGCAGATAAAAAGACTGGATACAGGACTTTCCCTGTTGTTTTTGGATGGGTGCCAGCTGCTGTTTACAGTGATCTTGTTGCCATCTCAGCGGCTATTCTCACGGGTTGGGCAATGCTTTCAATCGGCACTCTTAACATTTTTGGTGTCGTTATTTTTGTTGCTGCCCTGGTGATTAATGCTTATGCTCAGGTAAAGATACATCAGACTCGAGATGAAAAAAAAGCTCATAGTCCAATAGCCAACGTTGTTCGTTCGTTCATTCTTTACTGTGCCGCAATTGTCATTACTCTGAAGATCCATTGGCTGGTTTTTATCGTCTTTTTCTATTTTTTGTTTGAGCTAGCTTTGAAATTTAGACCTGAAAAAACACAGGTGTGAGACAAAAAATATTCTCAAATTTTTATGAGTATCTTGAGGTGAGCCAATGATGAAAGATATTTTAGAAAACTTAATGATTGAAAGAATTGCCAAGAATTTTCGCAAAGCTCCCCATAAAATTCATGAAATTCATGAAACAGATGCGGAATTAATCGATATAGCAAGCGGGAGTGATAATTACCTGGCAATTACCACAGATGCTTTGGTTGAAGAAATTACGAGCGGATTGTACGATGATCCTTATCTTATAGGATGGATGCTGGCCACGGTAAATTTTTCGGATTTAGCCGCGGTTGGAGCAGATCCTCTAGGTCTGCTCATATCAATTAGTTATCCTCCAGAATTGAATGCCGCCTTTATGACAAAGCTGACAGAGGGGGTTTCTGATGCGTGCCAGCAGCTAAACACCTTTGTTCTGGGCGGAGATACAAACCAGGGAAAAGAATTGTTCCTCTCTGGCTGCGCAGCAGGACTTGTTCCGCAAAAATCGGTCATAAAAAGAATCGGAGCAAAGCCGGCAGATAAATTATATATTACGCATCCTGCTGGTTTAGGGAGCGTCTATGCTTTTTTGCGGTTAACCAAGCAGGATTCTATGCTGCCAAAGCCATTCTATCAACCTCTGGCCAGGATAAAAGAAGGAAAAATAATCAGGAAATTTGCAAGCTCCTGCATGGATACGAGCGATGGTGTGATTCATACAGTAGATACCCTTATGAGGTTGAATAGTTGCCAGTTTGTCCTGGAAGATAATTGGGACCAAGTTTTGCATCCGATCGCCTTAAAAGTGTTCAGTGCTCAAAATTTGCCGCTGTGGCTGACTCTGGCCGCGGTTCATGGGGAATTTGAGCTGTGCTTTACGTTGAGTCATGATAATGAAAAAAACTTCCTCCAGGAAGCGGCTAAAGCTGACTGGACTCCAATCTTATTAGGTGAGATTACCGAGGGAGAAGGGGTAAGAATCAGGAGCAAAGGACGATTAGTTCCTGTTGATACGGCTTCGATCAGGAATATCTCAGAGATAGCAGGCTCTGATCCAAAAAATTACGTAAATAAATTACTGGAAATTGCCCAAAAGGTTGAGATAGGATAATCCTTATTTATGAATTCAAGATAAGCGGAGGAATAATTTCATGCTCAAGGATAAAGTGGTAATTATAACTGGTGCTGCTGGTGGCATCGGTTCAGCTACAGCGCATCTTTTTGCCAAGCATGGTGCCATTTTAATTTTGACCGATATCCACAAAGAGGGGCTAGAGGATTTAGGGGCATTTTTGAAGGATTCGGGAGCGGAAACAATGCTCGTCGAACATGATGTCGCAGACCCCGAATCATGGCAATCGCTCATGGAAAAAGTCAGACAAAAGTACGGCAAGGTTGATATTCTTATTAATAATGCAGGAGTCGTTCAGCCTGGTGCCGCGGAGAAGATTACTTTGGATGAAGTCCAAAGCCAACTTTCGGTAAACCTCTCCGGAACAATTCATGGATGTCGAGCCGCTCTAGGTATTATGAAACCTCAGAATTTTGGAAAGATTGTCAATGTTGCATCGTTAGGGGGTGTCGTCCCATTGCCAGGTGAAGCGGTCTATAGCGCTACAAAATACGCTATTCGAGGCTATTCACTTTCACTCCACGCAGAATTGCGCCGCACTCCGGTTGGAGTTACCGTGGTTTGTCCCGATTCTGTGGATACTGCACAACATGATTATGAGCTTTTATTCGATAGTGCTGTTCTCTCTTTTCTAGGGAAGCCTTTAAAGCCTGAACAGGCCGCAAAAGGAATACTCAAAGCTGTTCGTAAAAAAAAGCCAGAAGTGATGATCCCCACCAGCATGGGAATTTTATGCAGAATCGGAGTAGCTTTTCCCAAGATTTTTTTCTTTCTTCTCCCCATCATGGAGAAAATGGGGAGAAGCACAATAAAAAAAAGAAGGGAAGCGAAAAAAGAACCTAGCAAATAAAGACTTAAATGTAGGCCAGGGATTACTGGCCTATTAAACCTTATGGATATAAAAGAGAATGGATATTAAATATACGAAATCAGTAAGAATTGCTGCCTTTATGGAATTGGCAATAGCTGTGGGAATAATTGCCTTTTGGATTGCCTTCTTTTCAGCGGATTTAGTGAAAATAGGTGATCCGCACTTAGAGGAAATCTATATGGCCTTCGAATCAGCTTTTCCTGTAGCTGATATATCTCTAGCTATAGTATTGATTATCGGGGGAGTTGGCTTGTTTAAGAGGGCGCCTTTTGGCTTTTTATTTTCCCTTTTGGGAGGGAGTTCGCTTATATTTCTCGGGCTTCTGGATGTTTCTTTTAACACTCAAAATGGAATCTATCTCCTTGGAGTAGGAGAGGCTGTTATGAATATTTTCATAAATTTGCTGTGTCTCAGTGGAGGGATTTTTCTTATTGTTACGCTATGGAAGAATAGAACACATTGAAAATATAGGTACAGTAATCCTCATTTTCTTATATTCCTGCCTTTTTTAACACACTTTTAACAAACTCTTAACAACTTTTTGACAACTTATAATTCTGGGGGGCTATATTATCAGTGAGAGGCAGAAAAATTAAAAATCCATGAATAAAGAGACGCATAGTATCAGGAACAGGCTATAAAATGGCAAAAATAGAAGGTTCAAGAGTCCTCGTAACAGGGGGATCGTCTGGCATCGGCAGAGCTACGTGCATTGAATTGGCCAAGAGGGGAGCCATTTTGGCGTTAACAGCCCGCAGACTAAAGACTCTGAGAAAAGTGTCTGATGAGATAAAGGATGCTTTTCCTGATGTCCAGGCTCCCCTTTTAATACCCTGCGATGTCTCAGATAGGGAAGATGCTATCAAGCTTGTTAAAAAGTGTGTGGACCATCTTGGCGGCATCGACATACTGATAAACAATGCAGGCATAGGAGTTTATGGCAAAGCTGAAATGACTGCATTAGACGACTTTCGCTCAGTAATGGAAGTAAATTTTTTTGGCTCTGTTAATCTTATTTTGGAAGTCCTGCCCCATATGAAAAAGACAGGAGGGGGATTAATTATCAACATCGCTTCTGTGGCAGCAATGCATGGTGTTCCCTACATGGGAGCTTACTGCGCGAGTAAAGCCGCTCTTGTAGCTCTAAGCCAGAGTCTTCGAGCTGAGCTGGCAACGAGTGGTATCTCTATAATGATTGTCTATCCAGGATATACTCAGACAAACTTTTTCAGGGTTGAGAAGAAAGTGGGTGGCGCCCGTCGACCCGCAGGTCGCTATGTTCCAGCCAAAAAAGTGGCAAGATCTATAGTCAATGCAATTGAAAATGAACGGCAGGATTTGGTTCTCACTCTTGAAGGCAAAGCCTTGAAATTTTCTAAAGTTTTCATTCCCTGGTTAGCTGAGGGAGCTATGCAAAGAATAGCTTATAAACTTGCGGATAAAAAGGAGGTATAAAATGAGTAAACCAAAATTACAGATAATCGTCCTTTTTCAGAATCTTGGAGAGAACCAGGCTTATTTTGCCCGTTCTCCAGCTCCTCCACTATCTGGTGCCCTGGTGGCGGGTTTAACTCCACCTATAGTTGAAGTAGACCTTCTCCATGAGATGGTTCGTCCTATTGATTACAGCACAGATGCAGATTTCATTGGTCTTAGCTTTATGGATTACTGTGCACCGCACGCATATGAAGTGGCGAAAAAATTTAGGAAGCTGGGGAAGATAGTCGTAGCAGGAGGAAGATATCCATCCACATTTCCGGAAGAAGTGATACCCCATTTTGATTCGGTGGTCGTGGGAGAGGCAGAACCCGTGTGGCCTCAGGTTGTTGAAGATATGGTGAAAGGCCAGCTGAAGAAGGTTTATAAAGCTCCTGTGGGACCATCTTTGGAAAACATCCCTCCACCCCGCTATGACTTAATTGAATCAGACTTTGCAGTTCCTGTGGTAACTGAAGCAACACGCGGATGCAAGTACAGGTGCAGTTTTTGTCAGCTGACGATCAACCCCACTCCGTATCGCCTGCGACCGATCGAGGATGTGATTCGTGACCTAACTGCCACTGATAAGCTTCCTTTCCGTAAACGCAAAATGGCCATGCTTCTTGATAATAATCTCGGAGGCGATTTGGGTTACGCCAAGGAACTTCTAAAAGAAATTGCGAAAATTAAGCTCTGGGGATTGGGAACACAGTTTAGCTTTGATTGTCTCCACGACGATGAGTTTGTGGACTTGTTGGTTAAGGCTCGCGGTGCAATGGCTTTTATTGGACTGGAGTCTCTGAATGAACCTAGCCTTTCATCTGTCCACAAGAAGCAGAATAAGGTGGAGGAGTACCAGGAGCTTTTTGAAAAGCTTAAAAAGCGCGGGATTCTGACTTTTACAGGCTTGATGCTGGCACTTGATGAGGATACACCTGCGTATTATAAAAGTCTGCCCAAGAAGCTTGATGAGATTGACCCGAGCTCCATCCTCCTCTCAATTTCTATTCCGATTCCCGGAACGCCATTCCATAAACAAGTAGAATCAGAAGGGCGCATATTTGACAAGGACTTATCTCATTATGAGGGCGACCATCTTGTCTTTAAACCGAAACGCGTTACTCCAGATGAAGTCTTCGAAGCCTTCAGTAGAATAAATAAATATTTCTATTCACGGAAGAGCATTCTCAAACGTTGGTGGCGGTTCATCTCCACCATGTCAGCAGGTAAGAACATATTTAAGTGGTTATTTAATTCTCTATTAATCTCTTTTATTCTCTTTAAGCTGTCTATTTTCCAGAGAGACCACGCTCAGAAAAAGGTGTACCCAATTTCTGTATAGTACACATGAAAAACGGGAGCAGCCTCTATTGCTTGAAATTAGGCTCAAAAATGGGACTAAAAAATGGGGCCAGTAAAAAATGGGGCCAGGCCCCAATTTTACTCAGACATTTTAACTTCTAAGTATCCGAGATAAAATTGAAGTTTTTAAGGATTTCAATTAAGTTAAAGAATAAAGGAGGGGAAAATGGCAAAAGGATTACTCCCGTCATTATTAATAACATTTTTCTTTTCACTCTTTATTACCGACAATGCTAATGCTTCCTCTGAAAGTTCTAATTCCTCTCCTGAAGGCGCTTGCGCCGCCCAGGAAAATGAATATTTAGATACGGTAAAATCCTTCAGTGCCTTTCCGATTCTGATGTATGACACGGACATTGGCCTTGGGTATGGGGGAAGAGCAAAATTTGTGAATTATCTCACCTGGAGAGAATCCTTTGATTTGGTTGTTTTTAATTCAAGCAAAGGAGAGAGGTGGTATATCTTTGCTTTTTCTATTCCTGATATAGAAATTCGCCAGAGTAAAAGATATTCACTCTCTTTTGATTTCGTAGCTGAATACGATAAATATATAAATTACTATTTTTACGGTACAGGGCCTGATTCTGATACTGATGATGAGACCGAATTTACATACGAAAAAAAGGAGCTCCAGTTGAGGATTGGAAGAGGTTTTACTCCCCGTTTTGTGATGGAGGCTCGTTATGTCCTCAGGAATATCAAGTATTATCAGGTGGAAGTAGGCGCACCTTTTTCAGAAATGCTGGAAGAAATAGGAGATCAGTTTTCACCCTTATTTTCCCTTGTTGTCCGCTATGATACCTCAGACAGCCAGATCCACCCGAAAAAGGGATTTCGTCTTATCTTCCAGAATGATGTGGCATCTAGCCTTTTAGCAAATAAAAATGCTCGCTTCCACCGCTTCACTCTAGATTTTAGAAAGTACTTCCTACTCTTCGGGAATAGAGATGTTTTGGCTTTTCGCGCGCTTGTTCAAAAAATTTCGGGGAAGACCGAAAAGATTCCACTTTTTGAGTACTCTGTGCTTGGAGGAGGCTCCGAGATAGCGGCGATGAGAGGTTACAGGCTAAATCGTTTTCAAGATAAGGGAAAATTCTTGGTCAATACCGAATATCGTTTTCCTCTCTGGAGGAAATTAGGAGGAAACGTTTTTATGGATGGAGGGCTCGTCTGGCCATCCTGGTCAGGGATAAAGCTCGATAAAGCTGTTGTTGATATTGGCTTAGGATTGAGGTATTATCTTCAGAACTTTGTTGTTAGGTTTGATATGGGTTTTAGTAACGAAGGATTAGGAATTTATTTTAATTTCGGCCACATCTTTTGAAAGTGATCTGATGGAAGAAGATAAGGATATTCTTTGTTTCTGGCTGCTTGCTTATGGTTTTTTCTTTGCTTATTTTCATATAATGCCGCCCTTACTCAAGACCATTCTTAAGAGCCCTCTAACCTGGGGAGATACACTTGATTTTTTAACTCCTTTTGCGGTCATCCCTTTAGCCTATATTCTTTATTCACGGGCTTATAAGATTTCACATTCCCTGCAGCCCCAAAAGTCATCAAACAGAGTTTTAAACGTTTTGCCCAAGGTCTTATTAGCCATCGGATTTCTGCTTTTTGTGGATGGTCACGGGCTTCATCTTTCCTCCAATTCAATTGCTAGGCTTCTTCATCACATGAAAGAGTCAGAATTGTATAAGGCTACATATCTTTTTGATGAAATAATCTCCCATTTTTTATGGGATGGAGGAGTTTTTCTGATTTCTGTTGCTTTAATTATCGCTGCTTATAAAATCTCGTTTAAATCTCTCACCTGGAAAAATTTTGTTTTTCTCTCCTTAGGAGCTACTTTTTATGGCTTCACATTTGCAGCCAACGGGATTGAAGGACAGACAGTAATTTTCACTTTTCCCGCTGCTGGCGCAGGTTTTCTTCTTGCTCTCCTCCTTTATTTTAAAAGAAAAAAAGAAGGCAATCAGAATCCCTTTCTTTTCTTTTTCATGAGTGGCTATTTATTGAGTCTAATTCTTTTTGCTTACTGGGGAATATCCCGCTCTGGATTTCCTGAGTTCAGCGAGCTGGGCTGGATTTGATTGGGGTCAGGTCTTGTTTTTTGCATATAAATATAAATGGTGAGAATGATGGAAAAAAAGGATTTTGATACATCGATCATTCGTCCTGAGATAAGCCAGACAGACTTTAAACTGAGAGGTCGGGATATGCCTTCGGATAGATTAAAAAGGATAAAGAAAGGACTGCAGACCCTGCATACGCTAGAGACCATGGCCGTAAATATCTACAAGTTCCAGATCACAAAAAAAGAGAGTGAGCTCAACCTTCAGCTTATTGCTGCTATGGCCAACGAGATGACGCATCTCCAAGATTTTCAAATTAAGCTTTTTGAATACGGTTTTAAACCGAGTACGCTCAGGTGGTTGTACTGGATAGTGGGTTTCAAATTCGGATTCTTTTCGCGACTTTTGGGCACAAAAGCTATTCTTAGAACTGGTGTTTGGGTCGAGAAGAAAGCTGTTCGTCATTATGATGAGCTACTGCGAAAAATAGAATGGGATGCGGACACTCGAAAGATAATAGAAAAGGACCAGGCCGATGAATACGGCCACATCAAGCGATGGGAATCTTTCCTTAAAAAGTCAAAAGTTGAGACCTAAGCCCTTACTGCGCCAGCTCAGCAAGCAAGCCTGTTAAGAATTTCCAGAATTTTTCTACAGAGCCTGTATGGACCCTTTCCTCAGGAGAATGGGGGTGCTCAATAGTCGGGCCGAAGGAAATCATATCCATCCCCGGAAACTTTTCTCCTATGATCCCGCATTCAAGCCCAGCGTGGACAGCGCCGACTTCTGGCTCCTTTTGAAACATTTTCTGATAAACTTCCTTAAGGGTTTTGAGAAGAGGGGACTCCAGGTTGGGCGTCCAGCCTGGATAGCCTTCAGGCTGAGCAACTTCTGCTCCTGCAAGCTCGCACGAGGCTGCTATTGAATTTCGGACTGCCTCCAGGGCTGAAGCCACTGAACTTCGGCTGCTGCAGATTATTTGAGCTTTGTCTTTGTGAGTGTTGATAATAGCCAGGTTCGAAGAGGTTTCCACAAGACCTTCCATCTCAGGATGCATGGCTATAACGCCATGAGGAAGAGTGAAAATGAGGTTGATGAGAGTCTTTTGAGATTCTGGAGTTAAAGGATCTTCTTTTTGCTTTTCAGCTTTTTCAAAAGAAAAATTTGCCTCTTTCTCAACAGCTTTGTATTCAAACCGGATTTTGTCAAAAGCCTTCTGGAAAAATGAGGATATATCTTGACCTTGAGCCGGATCAACCAGAAGATCAGCCCATGCTTCCCGGGCAATTGCGTTTCTTTTGTTGCCCCCTTCCATGCGAACAAGGCTAAACTGGAATTCCTTCATAGCCTGCCAGAGCATGCGCGCAAGTAATCTTACGGCATTTCCGCGTCCCTGGTCGATATCAATCCCTGAATGTCCTCCTCTAAGGCCGAAAATTTTCAATTTGTAAGGCTCAAGGCCCTTAATTTTTTCCCTTTTTAGGGATAACGTGATTTCTGAATCAGCTCCTCCTGCACAACCTATAGTAAAGGCTCCTTCCTCTTCACTATCGAGGTTAAGGAATTTCTTTCCTTTAAGAAAACCAGGTTCTATCTTGGTTGCTCCGGTCAGGCCTGTCTCTTCATCCACGGTGAAGAGAAATTCAAGAGGACCATGCTCTAAGCTGTCGTCCTCCATCACTGCGAGTGAAGCGGCTAAACCAATCCCATTGTCTGAACCGAGGGTGGTTCCTATCGCCTGAATCCACTCTCCTTTTTTTTCAGCCTTTATGGCGTCTTTGTTAAAATCATGCTTAACATCCGAGTTTTTTTCGCCGACCATGTCTATGTGTCCTTGAAGAATAACTGTGTCAGCGTTTTCATGGCCCGATGATGCTTTTTTTTCAGCGATAACATTCCCTACTTTATCCCTTTTCCAGGCTAATTTCTTATCCTTTGCTACAGATATAATATAATCGCCTAAGGCTTTTTCATTACCCGAACAGTGGGGAATCTTCAGGATTTGTTCAAAATGCTTCCAAAGAAGAGATGGTTTAAGTCCTTCAAAGAGTGATGACATTTCAAGCCTCCTATCAATAAGTAAAGATATTCTTAAAAGAAGAAGAAAGATAATGACATAAAAATCTTAGCGATTCAAGAAAAAATTGGTGGCGTTCCCCTAAGTGCCAACAATATTGGGGCCAGGCCCCATTTTCTTGGTTATCCTGGCATTTTGACTAATAAAGCGTGACTCCGAGGTATTTGACTTTTCTTTTTTGTTTTCTTTAAAATTCATTTAATTCCGGATGGAAAAATCATTAAGCCTTGTATTTGCAGAAATCCATAATTCTTATCCAGAGTTAGTTTCTTCTGCGCCGGGCCGGATAAACATCATCGGAGAGCACACCGATTACAATCAAGGCTATGTCTTGCCAGCAGCGATAAACTTAAGGAATTATTTATTACTCTCTAAAAGAACCGATAAATCAGTCTGCATCTGGACAGAAAATTTCAAAGAAAGAGAGATGTTTTCTTTACAAAAAATATCTTTCTCCGAGCAGAATAAATGGATCAATTATGTCAAGGGCATTTTCTGGGCACTTCAGGAAGAAGAGTTGAACCTTCGCGGGATAAACGGCCTCATCTGGAGTGATATTCCTCTTGAGGCAGGTCTGAGTTCCTCTGCGGCTCTTGAGGTGAGCATAATTCAGGGATTAAACTCACTTTTCAAACTTGGTCTGGTGCCCCAGAGAATGGCGGAGTTGGCCAGGAAGGCAGAGAATGATTTTGTTGGCGTGCAGTGCGGGATAATGGACCAGTTTGCTTCATTTTTTGGCGAGAAAAACAAGGCCGTGTTTTTGGATTGTGAGACTCTTGAGAATGAGCTAGTCCCGGTTAATCTGGAAAAAGAAGATCTCCGAATCCTTGTTTTTGAGAGTGGAGTCAGCAGGGAATTGGCCTCTTCAGATTACAACAAGCGCCGGAATGAATCTTCTCAAGCGCTTGAGATTTTTAAAAAAAACGGAGTTAAAAGCTACAAGCAACTAACCTTGAGCTTGCTCGAAGAGAAAGAAGATGAAATGGATGAGGCGCTTTATAAAAGAGCCAGGCACGTCGTGAGTGAAAACGGAAGGGTAAAGAAGGCTGTAGAAGCCTTGAGAAAGGAGGATTTTCGCCTCCTTGCCGAGCTCATATTCCGCTCTCATGAAAGCTTAAGGGATGATTATGAGGTCTCCTGTCCAGAGCTTGATTTATTTTATGAGTCTGCCCGGGAATTTCCCGGCTGCTTTGGAGCCCGACTCACCGGGGCCGGTTTTGGCGGAGCGGGGATTGCTCTGGTCAAACAAAAGGGAATAGCTGCTTTCAGGAAAAAGCTCCATGAAGAAGCCAGGAAAAGAAAGTTTCCTTCCCCTGAATTTTATGAGGTTAAAATAGGAGAAGGAGCTAGAGCTTATTTCCTTGATAAGGAGGGAAAAGGATGAAAAAGACAGCGCTCCTCTTTTTGGTTTTCTGTTTTCTGTTCAACTTCGCTTATGGGAAAGAAAGGATATTCATCGATAGATCTATAATAAAAAGCCAAGCTCTTCACTTGAGTCGTACTGTTCAACCGCAACGATATTTTGATAGTATTGGTCAGAAAAGTGCCATTTTAGGCAGAGAGGATGGAAAACTAGAAGTCTGGATTTATCCCTATAAGGTTCTGCATAATTTTGAACTTCACTTCTTGAAAGAGAACGCAAATGAAATCGTAGAAGGAAGAGACACGGCCCACAGAATAGATGTTTATCCCCATCAGACCATGCTTCGCTATGTCCATTCTTCCTTCAAAGTTGAGGAAATTTTCTTTTCTCCTTTAAGAGAGCCAGGGATTGTTATCCTTCTTTCAGTGGAAGCCATCAAGCCAATCTCTGTTGTTGTCAGCTTCACTCCTGATTTAAAGCCCATGTGGCCGGCCGGCCTTGGAGGTCAGTATAGCTACTGGGATAGAGAGAAAAAATATTTTGTCGTCTCCGAAGGGACCAGAAAGAATGTTGCCTTGATTGGAAGTCCTGCAGGCGAGCAGTACTCTTCAGGTCCGGCTCATGCCCTTCCAGAAGGAGATATGAAGATAAAAATTGATGTGAAACCGGATGATTCGAAACAGACATTTTTTCCTATATTTATTGCAGCAAGCCATGATGGAAGGGAACAGGCGGATAAAGCCTATTCTCGCCTAGGAGAAAATTTTAAAGATCTTTATCTTGAGAAGTTTCGCTATTATGAAAAACTGGCCAAAGATTATCTCTATGTGCAAACTCTGGACGAGAGGCTCGACCAAGCTTTCCAGTGGGCAAAAGTGGCTGTGGACAAGGCCCTTGTCTGTAATCCTCAACTGGGATGCGGCCTGGTGGCTGGCTATGGTCTTTCAGGAAGAAGCGAAAGGCCTGGTTTCGCCTGGTTTTTCGGTGGTGATACTTTTTTCAATTCCTGGGCTATCAACAGTTACGGCTCCTTTGATTTGACGCGTCAAGGATTAGCCTTCATAAGGAAGAATCAACGCCAGGATGGAAAAATAATGCATGAGCTCTCTCAGGGAGCCGCTTTTATCCCCTGGTTTGAGAAGTATCCTTACGGTTTCTACCATGCTGAAACAACTCCTTATTACATCGTCTCTTTTCACGATTATCTGAAATGGTCCGGTGATAGAAAATTTATCGAGGAGAGCTGGCCTTCCCTTAAGAAGGCCTATCAGTATGTTCTTTCTGCAGATACAGACGGAGATGGACTCATGGAGAACACTGTAGCGGGATTAGCCGCTCTGGAGCTTGGGGCTTTTCTGAAAAATACCAAGACAGATATTTACCTGGCTGCTTTATCAGTGGAAGCACATCGAGTTTTTTCAGAACTTGCTGGCCTGATGGGAGAAAAATCCCTCTCTCAGAAGGCGAATAAAACCTTTGAAAAAGCCTTAGAAGCACTTCGAAAAAAATTCTGGATAGAGGCAGAAAAGAAATATGCCCATGCCATAACAGTCAAGGATAAGCAGCTCGCGGAGACCACAGTCTGGCCTTCTATGCCACTCTTTTTTAAACTACTTCCTCCAAACAGAGCAGATTATGTCCTGGATCGCTTTGCTTCCTCAGAGATGAGCACGGACTGGGGAGTAAGGTCTCTTTCTCCAAAAAGCTCCCATTATGATCCTTTGAACTATAATTACGGAACAGTCTGGCCTTTTCTTACTGGCTATGCGTGTCTTTCAGAATATAATTACGGCCGCTCTTTTGCTGGTTTTTCTCATCTCATGCACTTAGCAAACAACACTTTTATCGATGCCTTAGGATTTTGCCCAGAACTATTATCAGGGGAGTTTTTCAGCCCGGTTGAAGAATCTGTCCCCCATCAGATTTTTTCCTCTTCCCCTGTTATCACTGGCCTGGTGAGAGGACTTTTAGGACTGAGCGGAGATGCCTTAAAGAGAGAGATTGAATTCAGGCCAAGCGTGCCTGGAGCCTGGGACGAAGTTAAGGTCAGAAATTTTCGTGTTGGAGAGGATATTTTCCATTTTAATGTGAAACGCGCTGAGAATAAGCTTATTTTCCAAATAGAGCCCGAAGCTCATGCCTCTTATCTTCTTCATTTCTCACCTTCCCTGGGCTATGGGACGAAGGTCGGGGCTGTGAAAGTCAACGGCGAGGACATGGACTTCAGGATAGAGACAGATAAAGGAGAAGTACGTTGTCTGTTCAACTGGGAAATAAAAGATAAAACACTTGTTGAAATTATGATTGAAAAGAGTATTCTCGTTTATTTGCTCCCTTATTTTCCGCGTATCGGAGATAGAACTGTAGGGCTCAAGATCATAAGAGCTCAATACAGGGATAATCAACTGAGTGTTCTCGTCGAAGGATTAGGAGGTAGGGAGTATAATTTGGTTCTTATTACTCCAAGGTCTTTAATCTCGGTTGTTGGAGCTAAGATAGAAGAAGACGAAAAGCTAGAGAAAAAGGTAAAGATACATTTTAAGAACGGTGGAGAAGGATACTCATGGAAAGAAATCAAAATCCTGTTTGAAGAGTAGACGGAAGCATCTCCAAGTTGGTAATTGAAGAAGGTTTTGGGAAATAGCCTGGCTCCCTTCAGATTTTTAACGCCATTCTCCATTCGCTCTTCTCGCCGGCCTTGGGGTCAGGCCCCATTTTTTTTGCTGTCGGATTCCCTTGCTTGGCGAAGGCTGTATGGTGAAAAAACCGTGAGAAAGGCTGAACGGGCATGGTTTCTCTCGGAGGAGAGAAGAGCGAAGCCTTGATCCGAGTTGCTTTTGACTCGCTGGGGCAAAAGCAACGTGTTTTTGAGCCATATTGCCTGAGCCATTCTTTAATGGTCGCTACAGCTATTTCCCAAAACCTTTTTTCTGAGCTTAACAACCCTATATAACAGAATCAGAGATGTTTACATAGCAAGCTTTAATGTTGACATATTGCTCTTTATATAATAAAGAAAAGGGAAGGAGGAGGAGATAACTACCAATATTATTCTCGGTTGTATTATCTCTTACTTAATCGGGTCTATTCCTTTTTCCTATATTATTGCCAAAAAAGTAAAAGGCGTTGATATCCGTGCCGTGGGAGAAGGGAATGTGGGTGCGCGGAATGTCTGGCATGTTGTCGGAAAAAAGTCCGGCATTATGGCTTTTTTCCTGGATGTTTCAAAAGGATTTTTAGCCTATTGGATTGGCTATCTTTTAGGGCTTTTTCCTGTGTGGATCTGGCTTTGCGGATTTTTTGTAGTTTTTGGCCATGATTTCCCGGTTTTTCTCAAAGGAAGGGGAGGGAAAGGAGCAGCTTCGGCCATAGGTTTTCTCTTAGGAATGCAACCGCTCATAATTCTTGCTTCCGGCCTAATAATAGGGGCTTTTTATATTCTTTTCCGAAGATTCCACCTTGCTCTTACCGCAGGCATGGCTAGTATTCCCATCCTCTGGTGGGTGGTGTTAGCAGAGCCTTGGCCAGAAATAATCCTTTTGTGTTCGTTCCTCCTTTTTCTTGGTTTAAAAAGACTTATTGATGAGCCTTATATGAAAAAGATAAAACAGCAGTCTGGCTGGTAGAGAACAATGGAACTTATGCAGGAAGTGATTCTCCTTGTTCTGGTTATTATTTTTTTAAACTTGCTTAAGAATCTTAAGAGACTCAAGGAACAGGAAAAGACAAAACCTAAAAAGCCCTTGCCCTTTGTTTCTGTCCTGGTTCCTGCCAGAAACGAGGAAAGAAACATTGAAAATTGCGTTTCGTCTCTCCTGCAATCTGATTACCCTAAGCTTGAAATCATTGTTCTTGATGATAACTCGACCGACGGAACTTATGGTATTTTGAAGGAGCTTTCTGAACATCATAAAAACTTGAGAGTCATCAAAGGCAAAAAGCTTCCTCCAGGATGGAACGGGAAAAACTGGGCCTGCCATCAGCTTTCTCAAGCAGCCCAAGGCGAATGGTTTCTGTTTACTGATGCCGATACGGTTCATAAGCCCAATTCGGTTTCAACAGCTCTGGGAGTGGCTCAGAAAAGGAAATCAGTTTTTGTGTCATGTATCCCGAGATTTATCACGAAAACGTGGTCAGAAAAGCTGTATTTTCCTGTTATTCATTTTGTTTTTGTTGCTCTTTTTCCTTTTAAGCTAATCAACTACTCAAAAGATTCACGGCTTTCATTTGCCATCGGACCTTTTCTGTTCATTAAAAGAGATTTTTATCTTTCATGGGGAGGCTATGAGGCTATAAGGCTTGAAGTTGTCGATGATATCGCTATGGCCAGAAAAGTTAAGGAAAACAGAGGAAAAATTTCTATGCTTGATGGGACTGGGATTTTAGATGTCAGGTTTTACACCTGCTTTAAAGAGGTTTGGAACGGATTTTCAAAAAATTCCTATGAGGCCATAGGAGGAGCACCACATGTGCTAGTTGCCTTGCTTTTTACCTGCTATTTTCTTTTTATCTACCCCTATATTTCCCTTTGGGGAGCTTATGAATCCCACCAGAGCTTAACAATCCCACTTCTGCAGGTATTCGTAATAGCTCTTATAAAGTTAATTTTATCCTTGAGATTTAAGATCAGTATTTTCTACGGCCAGCTCCATCCTTTCACTGTAATTTTTGCCGTACTAATCCTTCTCAATTCCTTCCGCCTCGCTGTCTTTAAGAAAAAATTCGAGTGGAAGGAAAGGCTCTATCCTGTGGAATGATAAGCGGGGATTTTTATCTAACAAAACAGAATACGCTTGAGAAAAGGTTTGTTCTTTTTTTTCTGGTCTTTTTTTCATCCCTTATACTTCCTGGATTCCAAATACAGAATTTGGATGGCTATGAAAATATAGCTGCCTCAAAAAGAATAAGGATTGTAACCAGCGTTTTCCCTCTTTATGAGTTTGCAGAGGCGGTTTCAGGAGAAAGGGGAGAGGTAAACCTGCTTCTTCCTCCAGGTGCTGAGATTCATACCTGGCAGCCAAGACCGAGCGATATAATAAGACTTTCTTCTGCTGACCTTTTTATCTATATTGGCGCGGACCTGGAACCATGGGTACACGATCTCCTGAAAAGCGTCAAAAATCCCAACCTCACAGTCCTTGAAGCAAGCCAGGGAATCCCTTTGATTGATGAGGAAGGTATTGTCCACTACAATCCTGAGCATGAAACGGAAGGGATCCTGAGCAGTGGACACAACCACGAGCATGAAGCGCGCGATCCCCATATTTGGTTGGACTTTAGAAACGATCAGATGATCGTCGATAAAATCGAAACAATCCTCTCCGAAATGGATCCCGAGGGAGCATCGATCTTTAAAAAAAATGCAATCTTTTATAAAGGCAAGCTCCAAGGATTAGATCAAAAATTCAAGGATGGACTCAAGGATTGTGACCATAGAACCATTATTATTGGCGGTCATGCTGCTTTTGGTTATCTTGCCAGAAGCTACAATTTGCGCCAACTTTCAGTTTATGGATTGAGTCCTGATTCCAAGCCTACTCCTAAGAAGCTCATCGAGGTTATGGAATTGGCTAAAAAGTATGGGATAAAGACTATCTTTTTTGAGGTTTATGTGAGTGATGAATTGGCAAGGGTCCTGGCCGGAGAAGTTGGAGCCAGAACCCTTGTTTTAAACCCAGGAGCAAACTTGACAAAAGGGCAATTGAAGTCGGGAAAGACTTTTTTTGATATAATGGAAGAAAATTTGGAGAATTTAAAAAATGGACTCATCTGCAAATGATTCCAAAACATTGATCGATGTCAAAGATATATCTTTCAGCTATGGTCCTGTAAAAGTCTTGCAGGATGTTACATTCCCCATCCAGCGAGGCGATTTTTTAGCCATCATAGGTCCCAATGGCTCGGGTAAAACAACCCTGATAAAAATAATCCTGGGACTGCTGAAACCTTCCAAAGGCAGGATTCGGATACTAGGAAAACCAGCGGAGGAGTTTGAAGATTGGCGCAAGATAGGCTATGTTCCCCAGCAAGCTACTCATATTGACCCCTTTTTTCCTGCATCAGCCAGAGAAGTGGTGGCCATGGAGTTTCATGCCAGTAGGAAGATTCCAAGCTTGACGAAACGGGAAGAAGAACTTTGCATAGAAAAAGCGTTGAAACAGGTTGGTATGGACCATTTTAAAAATTGGCGCATCGGGAGTCTTTCCGGAGGTCAACAGCAACGGATTTTTATTGCCCGGGCAATTGTCAACGAGCCTCACATTCTTTTCCTGGATGAGCCGACAACTGGTGTCGATTCTGAAACTCAAGAACATTTTTATGATATGCTCGATAATTTGAATAAAAAGGAAGGGATTACGATTGTGTTGATCACCCATGACACCGGTATCGTCAACAAGCATGTCAGCCAGGTCGCCTGCCTCAACCAGCAACTGGTCTACCACGGCACCCATGAAGAGTTCTGCCGCTCCGGCGCTTTTAAAGAGATGCTGGCTGGACACCACTTGATTTCCCATCGCCATTAAATTTAGAAAATGGAAGCTTTCCTTAGCTATGGATTCCTTCAGCGGGCGCTCCTTGCAGGGATCTTTGTGGCCATAGCCTGCGCGCTTTTGGGTGTTTTTCTAATCTTAAGGCGGGATGCTATGATCGGCCATGGCTTAGCCCATGTGACTTTTGCTGGGGTTGCCCTGGGGCTTTTTTTAGAGATTATCCCCTTGGCCGTAGCCCTTGTTGTCGCGGTGATAGCAGCCTTGGGAATCATGAAGCTGAAAGAAAAGGCTGGTGTTTACGGGGATACTGCCATCGCCATTTTCAGCAGTGTGGGGCTTGCTCTCGGGATATTGCTGGCTACTTTGGCCCAAAGCTTTAACGTGGATCTTTTCAGCTACTTGTTTGGAGATATTTTGGCCATTGAGAGTTCAGAAGTCTGGCTTTCAATCGGATTGGCAGCCATAGTCGTTTTTATGGTGATTCTAAATTACCACAAATTTATGTATATGACTTTTGACTTTGAAGCTGCGAAGGCTTCAGGAATTAAAGTTGGACGGCTTGATCTCCTCTTAACCCTTCTTACAGCAGTGACAATCGTTTTGGGCATGAAGGTTGTAGGGATTCTATTGGTTTCTGCCTTAGTTGTTATCCCGGCTGCTGCCGGTCTACAGCTTGCATCCAATTTTAAACAGGCAATAATCCTCTCTTCACTTATCGCCTTTGTTTCTGTTCTATTTGGCCTTATCCTGGCTTTCTATTTAGACTTTCCAGCTTCCGGGACTATTGTTATCCTTTCTTTTCTTCTGTTTGGATTGTTTTTTATATTCAAAAGAGGGAAGAGAATTTTTTAAGAAAGGAAAACCTTTTAAAGAATTTTATCCTGTCAGTTCTTCCAGTGTTTTCTCAAAAACAGAATAAGCTTCCGTTCCATAGAGACAAAAGATTATTTCTTGGGGGTAGTCATGATTTTCCAGGAACTCCATGGCTTCTTTGAGCATGATCTGGCTGCATCGTTCGATGGGAAAGCCGAATATACCGGTGCTGATGGCAGGGAAAGCGATGTCTTTTATTTTCTTCTCTTTTGCAATCTTGAGGCTGTTGAGGGTTGCGTTCCGCAGTTTCTCTTCTTCTTCCCCTTCTCCTGAGACAGGCCCGGCAGCATGGATGACATATTTGGCCTTGAGGTCGCCTGCGTTTGTCAGTGCTGCCTCTCCAACCCGGATGGGTCCGATCCTGTTACATTCTTCCTGGATAGAAGGACCGCCGTAGGTCCTGATGGCTCCTGCCACGCCGCCTCCAAGGATTAAAGATGAGTTGGCAGCATTAACTATAGCTTCAACGTCGAGCAGCACTATATTGCCCTCAACAAGCTTTAGTTTTTTGTTGTTCACAAACAATTCTTTCATGATGCTCCCTTTTTTTATTTCGTTATCTTTGTAGCTTTTCTAGATTAAGCCACGAGCCAACACCAAGTAGAGGGATTATAGCACCTTTGCTGCGTAGATCTTCTCCATCCTATCGACAGAAAATTGAAAAGACCTTTCATCGAAATCTGCTACGCCCTCTTTATAGACAAAAACCGTATAGTCTCTGTTGCGAAGGTCTCCCACAGTATCCATGACACAAATAGAGGTGCAGACACCAACCATATGTACTTCACTGATAGCGTTATCTTTCAGGACATCATCAAGGTTTGTTTTATAGAAAGCGCTGTAACGAGTTTTTCTTACGATCACATCATCTTTGGCGACGGGAAGTTCGTCGATGATCTCAGCTCCAGGAGTGCCCGCAATACTATGTTTGGGGAACACTTTAAATTCTAAATCGTCTTCCTTATGAGCATCACAGATGAAAACGACTAAATTCCCGTCTTTATGGAACTCTTCAATTTTTTCTTTAACAAAAGGAATTATCTTTCGGCATGAGTCACCGCAGTAGATAGCACCGTCCTTGTTAATGAAATCTTTTAACATATCAATAACAAAAAGAGCTTTCATCTCTCCTCCAAATTTACTTCAGTTCTCTTTCGATAATTTCCTTCAGCTCATCCCCGAGTTTTACGGCTTTATTCTTCAAGGAGGTGGCTTGCTTTTTTATTTTTGATTTGAATTCGCTGTCCTTGATGTTTGGCAGGTTTATCTTGACGTTATAATAAGCGCCTTCAGCAGCAACCTGGGCAGTGAGTCCTGCCACTCCGGCATCGCTCAGCGAATTTTTATTTCCTTTAAGAGCGATCTGGGTTGCCAGATTTAAAGCATCTATACTTTTCTCAAGGACTCCAAAGGGAACCATAGTTGCTTCTTTTACTGCTTCTTCAATTGCCTGCTCCCTCTCTTGCTCTTGCTCTTTTGTTTTCTTTGGCAGCCTGTAAGCGTCCATGAGTTTGTTAAAGGCCATGGTATCTAAATCAACAGCTCTCAGGAATTCATCCTTCAAAGATTGAGAATTCACAGCCATTTCCTTTACATCTTTCTGGACATCTTTGTATTCTTTTTTGCCTACTGTGAGATTGGAAACCATGGAGGAGAGCGACGCGGATAAGGCGCCGCATAAGGCTGCTGTGCTTCCTCCTCCAGGAGCAGGGGAATCTACGGAGAGCTCGTTGGCGAACTCCCTGAGATTTAAGTCAAGAAGAGAGCTTTCAGTTTCCTTGAACTGGTACTCGATGATTTTCTTTTGAGGATCGAAGGGAGCCACATCATCTAAGCCGAGGGAAGAAATTGCTGTCTTTATCAAGTCTTCCTCGGGAACTCCAGGGCTTTTTCCTTGTTTGGTAAGATAGTGCCTGCCAGCCATAAGAAGAGCTTCCTTGGGGATTAAGCCCACTAATTCACTTCCGGTAACCCTTAATCCTAGTTTCTCTGCTTCTTTTATGGCTTCATCGAAGACAAAGTGGGGTGGAGTTATCTTGTAGTTTATGAAGTTAATAGAAATTTGAGCAATTTCATAATCGTCTATATACCAACCAACTGCTTTTACAGCCTTAAATTTACCCGGAATATTAATTGCTTTTCCATTGGCGTCTCTTACTATATTGCCGTCTTCATCTCTTTTCGCCCTTCCTCTTTCTCTTATGTTGAGCGCAATCTCATGTGCAAGTCTTCTGTCCCGGGTGTTTAAATTTACGTTGTAAGCGATTAAAAATTCCCTTGCCCCGATAACCGTAGCCCCTGCTTTTGGGTTAAAAACAGGTTTGCCGTAATCTGGAGCCCATTCAGGGTCTTTGAACTTTTCTGGCAAACCCTCGTATTCGCCGACCCTGATGTTGGCCAGGTTCTTTCTCTCTGGCTTCTGAGCAGCCTCTTCGTATAGATAAACAGGGATTCCAAGTTCTTTGGCGACTCTTTCCCCCAATTCATGGGCAAGTTGGACACAGTCTTCCATGGTTACCCCTGACACAGGAACAAAAGGGCAGACGTCTGTGGCTCCGATACGACTATGGGCTCCTTTATGTTTGCTCATATCTAAGACTTCAGCCGCTTTTTTTATGGCTTTAAACGCCGCTTCTTTTACTCCTTCCGGAGAGCCGATAAAAGTAACTACCGTGCGATTGGTTGATTCTCCAGGATCCACGTCAAGGAGATTCACATGAGGAGTGGATTCTATCTCTTTGGTGATAGTGCTTATCTTTTCTCTGTCTCTCCCTTCGCTGAAATTGGGAACACATTCAACGAGCTTCATTCGTTTTCTCCTTTTTTGATTGTATACTGTAAAATTCCTTTGTTATTGTACACGAACACTTCTTCGAATTCTTGGATGTAATTGCTTATAATGTCTTTGTCTCCTACTATGACGACCACTGGAGTAAGAAGTCGGTATTTTCTGGCTATTTCAAAAACTCTCTCTGAGCTGACGAGCATAATGTTTTCATAGTATTTGCTCCAATGTTTTTCTCCCAAGTCTAAAGCATTGATTTCAGAAATCTTGGAGGAGAGCTTGTCAAGCGTTTGAATTTGAAGAGGAAAATTTCCGATTAAATAGGATTTGGCTTGCTCAATCTCAGAACTTGGTATTTCCTCCCTGGTGATTTTTTCGATTTCCCGCAGAATTTCCAATATGGAAGCGTAGGTAACTTCTGGCCTCACCTTAGCCTTGACAAAGAAAACGCTACCTTTTTTAAATAAATCCAACTCGCTGAAGGCATAGTAGGCATATCCCTTTGATTCCCTGAGATTCATGAAGAGTCGGCTGGTGTGTGTTCCGCCTAAAACTTGGTTCAGGACTATAAAAGGGAAGACATCCTGGTCGCTTAGTGAGACAATATTTCCTAGATAAATCATCGCATCCTTGGCCTCTGGCAGATCGATCAGGCAAATCTTTGGCTTGTCGTAGGGCTCAAGAGGAGGGATTGAAGGATAGTCCAGTTCTTTTCTTCGCCAAGTGGAGAAGTATCTGCTCACTTTTCTTGTTGCTGTCTGGAGATTGAGATTTCCGGTGAGCACAAACAGAGAGTTGTTGGGCCTGTAATATCTATCATAAAATGATACAAGGGCTCTTTGGTTTAAGGCTTTTATGACATCCTCGTTGAAGGTGCTTTTTTCATAGGGGTGGTTCTGAAACACGAGTCGACCGAGCTGTCTTTCGGCCACAAATTCGGGGTCTTTATTTTTCTCATGCAGGTCGTAATACATGATTCTTTTTATGTTTTCGATTTCCCGTCTTAAAAATGTGGGTTGAAGGATCATCTTGCTCATGAGATTAAGAGCTTGATCTAGAAACTCCTCTAAAAAGGTAAAAGAAAACTCAGAATAATCAGGATAAGTATAGGTGTAGAATTTCCCGCCCACAGATTCTATTATTTCCTCAATTTGTGATGCAGTTAGGTAAGAAACTCCTCGGCTAACCATATAAGCTGTAAGAGTGGCAATGCCTGGAAGTTCCCTTAGAGAAGGGCTTTCTCCAGTGAATATTATCACTTTAAGGCTTATAACTGGAAGGCCCTCTCGCTGGATTACTGCGACTCCTAGGCCATTACTTAGATAGGTGGGTTTTATTTCAGGAAGCTTCAGTTCAGCTAGAGGTTCAGGATAAGGCGGTGATTTTCTAAATTTTTCTTGAGAAAGGAGAGGAGATTTCCAGAACAGAATAGTGAAAAGAGAGAAAAAAAGAGTGAGTTTTATGCGGTTTCTTTTATTCATTTTTTCTTGACGTCAAGGACAAGTTCGTTGGTGAAATATCTCCGCATAATCCTGATGAGGCCATAATGATCTACAGCTAAATAATTTTCCAGCTCGTCGGGAAGATCATCGAGGCTTTTTTTAGCAAGGAAAGCTTTGGCAAGAAAAACAGCTTTATCTGCTGAAGTCGCGTATTGATTAAGGTAATCCATCTTGAAAATATTCTTTGCCTTACTTAGCTCTTTTTCGGAGACAAGGCTTGATTTAAGTTTGTTTATTTCTGAAAAGACAACTCTCTTGCTTTTCTCAGCCATTATTTCATTGCTGCTCGAAACAAAGATTTTAAAAGTGGCTAGTTCTTTTCTTTTTTCAATACTTCCGCTTAGGGTTCTGGCAATCCGGCTTCTTTTAATCAATTTATTGTATAAGCGAGATGTTATTCCCCGCAAAAGTATATATTCAATGATTTTTAAAAAATAGAAATCCTGTGAATAGGGAGAAGCGATTTTATAGCCTATATGAAAGCCAGGCAAAGGAACAAGAAATTCCTTTACGGTCATAGGCTCTTCCTTATCAGAAGGACTTGAAGAGGGCGGGAGAGGGATGCTTTGTCCTTTTTGAATTGTGGAGAAGTATTTACGGATATCTTCCTCTGCTTTCGCTTTATCAATATTTCCGGCAATAGAGAGAACCGCATTGTTAGGTTTATAAAATGTTGCGTAGAAGTCTTTAACGTCTTCTGCCGTAAGGCCCCTCACGTCAGCTTCGTCCCCGATTACAGGATGACTGTAAGCAAAATTTGGATACAGGATCTCATCAAAGCTCAAGAAGCTTTCAAAATAGGGCTCGTTTGCTTTCCTTTGATGAATCTCTTCAATAATCGCTTCCTTGGCTTGCTCTACATTAGCAGCTGTGATTTCGAGCGATTTCATTCTGTCTGATTCAAGCCAGAGAACTAGGGCAAGCTGGTGGGAGGGGACTGTCTGCTGGAATATGGTTTTATCTTCTGTGGTATTGGCGTTCAGGTCTCCTCCTGTCCTGCGGATAAAACTAATGTGCTGCATTCTGCTTACATTTTGTGAACCCTGGAGCATAAGGTTCTCCAGTAAATAAGCTAAACCTGTCTTTCCAGGCCTCTCATTAATGGAGCCTACATTATAAGCAACGGCAACAGAGACAATAGGCAAGGAATAGTCTTCAGAGAGAATAACCTGTAGCCCGTTTTCTAGTTTGAACTGCTTGATAGGAAGAGAAAGACGTTTTTTCTCCTGGCTTAGGCCAGGGAAATCCCCGAAAACGAAAAGCAGAAATAAACCGAGTATCAGTAACTTGTATTTAGATTTGAGAATTTTATTCATGGCTAGAATTAGGATTTTTTAAAAATAACACAAATATTAGCTTAAATTCAAATATAACTAAAAAGGGGACAGGCTAGTTATTCTACAAAACCTGAAAATAAAAGAGGCAAGCTACTTTTTTGGCGCAGCATTTTAGAACGGAATAATAGGTTGATCTCCTCCTCATCAGAAGGGATGGCTTTCATAGAAAAAGTAGCCTGTCCCCCTTTTTTTATTGAAAATAAAGGCTTTTTGTGTTAATTTTTTCTGCTACATAAGGCGCTAATCCTATCTGCCGAGCGAGGTGATGTATGAGTAAAGAAGGAAAGCATCTATTCACATCTGAATCTGTGACAGAAGGTCATCCGGATAAAGTTTGCGATCAGATTTCTGATGCCGTACTCGACGATCTTATAAATCAAGACCCCAAAAGCCGCGTGGCCTGCGAAACTTTGGTAACAACCGGTCTTGTTCTTATAGCAGGGGAAATAACCAGTGTAGGATACTGTGAGTTTCAGAAGGTTGTCAGAGATACTGTCAAAGAAATAGGATATACCAGTGCAAAATACGGTTTTGATTACCAGACATGTTCCGTCATCTCCTCTATCCATGAACAATCTCCTGATATAGCCAGAGGTGTCGACGAGACGGAGGACCATGAACAAGGAGCTGGAGACCAAGGCCTGATGTTCGGATATGCATGCACTGAGACAGAAGAACTCATGCCAATGCCAGTAATGCTGGCTCATAAACTCGTAAGGAGGCTGAGTCAAGTGCGGAAAGAAAATATATTGAATTATCTAAGACCAGATGGAAAATCTCAGGTTACTATCGAATACGATAGCGACACCCCCAGAAGAGTGGAGGGGGTTGTGATTGCTGCCCAGCACAACCCTGAAGTCAAAATGAGTGATTTAAGAGAAGATATCAAGCGTGTTGTCATAAAGGAGATCATCCCGGCCGAAATGCTTGATAAGAACACAAAGTTTTATATAAATAGAACAGGCCGCTTTGAGCAGGGAGGTCCTTTAGCGGATTCAGGACTTACTGGACGTAAGATCATTGTGGATACGTATGGAGGAGTCGGGAGCCACGGAGGAGGATGCTTTTCTGGAAAAGATCCGACTAAAGTGGATCGTTCTGGTTCTTACATGGCAAGATACATAGCTAAAAATTTAGTTTCTGCAGGGATTGCCGATAAGCTGGAAGTCCAGATGGCTTATGCCATCGGGGTGGCTCAGCCAGTCTCATTAATGGTGGACTCTTTTGGCACAGCCAAAATCTCAGAGGATAAGATAAAAAAATTAATTAAAGCCCATTTCGATCTTTCTCCGAAGGGAATGATCAAAACCCTAGATTTGCTCCGTCCTATCTACAAAAAAACAGCATGTTACGGCCACTTTGGCCGTACAGAGAAAGAATTCACCTGGGAAAGAGTCGATAAGGCCGATTCTTTAAAGAAAGATGCCGGGCTGTAAAAAAAAAGAATGACAAAAGACCAATATGGAGGAGAGAATGGATTATGATGTTAAAGATTTGAAGCTTGCAGATAAAGGTAAGCTTAAGATGGAATGGGCGGCAAGATTCATGCCTGTTCTTGGTTTAATAAAAGAAAATTTTTCAAAAGAAAAGCCTCTTAAGGGAGTCAGGATCTCGGCTTGTTTGCACGTAACAAGTGAAACCGGAAACTTGATGAAAACTCTAAAAAAGGGAGGAGCGGAATTAGCACTTACCGCATCAAACCCCCTCAGCACCCAGGATGAGGTCGCAGCAGCTCTAGTGAAGAACGACGGCGTTCCTGTTTTTGCTATAAAGGGAGAGGACAATAAGACATACTACAAGCACATAAATCAGGCTCTTGATCAAAAACCTCATATAACCATGGATGATGGGGCCGATTTGGTGTCTACGTTGCATTCCAAAAGAAAAAATCTCCTTGAGCATGTCATCGGAGGGACAGAGGAAACGACAACGGGTGTGATTCGCCTCAAAAGTATGGCCAGGAATAAGGTCCTTCGTTATCCTATAATCGCGGTCAACGATGCCAACACAAAATATCTTTTTGACAACCGTTATGGAACAGGACAAAGCACAATAGACGGGATTCTCCGGGCGACTAATATTCTCTTAGCAGGAACGAATTTTGTTATTGCCGGCTATGGCTGGTGTGGTCGGGGCATAGCTATGAGAGCAGAAGGAGGAGGAGCAAAAGTTATTATCTGCGAAGTGGATCCTCTTAGAGCCTTAGAAGCTATCATGGACGGCTTTCAGGTTATGCCTCTAAAGGAAGCAGCTAAGATCGGCGATGTATTCGTCACCACAACAGGAGACAAGAGTGTGATCAACAAAGATCATTTCTTGAGGATGAAAGACGGAGCAGTTATTGCTAATTCTGGCCACTTTAATGTCGAAATCGATATTCCAGCTCTTGAAAAAATATCCCAAAAAAAGAGAAGAATAAGAGATTTTGTCGAAGAGTACTCCTTGAGGAATGGCAGAAAAATTTATCTCTTGGGTGAAGGACGATTGATAAACTTGGCTGCGGCAGAGGGGCACCCGGCTACGGTCATGGATATGAGTTTTGCCAACCAGGCGCTCAGTATTGTCTACCTGAATAGAAAAGGAAAAAGCTTAAAGAAAGAAGTTTATGCGGTCCCGGAAAAAATCGACAAGGAGATTGCCCGCCTGAAGCTTAGAGCTCTGGGAATAAAAATTGACAGGCTTACTCCTGAACAGAAGAAATATCTTGCTGACTGGCAAGAAGGAACCTAATAATTTTGTTTATCTGTATGGGTTTGATTCGTCAAACCCGCACTTTTTATATTCTATTTAATCAATTTCAGGTATTGCTCGATCTCTGCTTTCCTTGCAGGTTCGATTACCCTAGCTAAGATTTTAACAAATATCTCTTTTGCCTTTTCGAATTCATTATTTTTGAAATAAGCAACTGCAAGATTGAAGTTGATATCAACATCCTTTTCTCTTGCATCCTCGCGAAGTGTCTCCAAGGCTCTCTTATAACTATCAATCGCCTTGGCAAAATCGTTTAAACCTTCATATATAATACCCCTAAGGTTGTGAGCCATGACCATACGTCCGTTTACCCCAAGAGCCATTTCTACATGATTCAAGGCCTCATTAAGGTTGCCCTTTGTTAGGTATATTCTTGCCAGGTTGTAGTAGGAGTTGTCCTTGGCTTTATAGTTTTCATCTGAAATAGCAATCCTGAACTCTTTCTCAGCTTCATCGAGACGACCCATCTCCTGGTAAATAGCTCCAAGGGCGTTGTGGGCGTCGGTTAAGGTGGGATTAATCTTAAGGCAATCTTGGAGATATCTAACTGATTCCTCGAGGTTGCCGTTCATTGAGTAGGATAGTCCAAGGGCGTAGAGAGCGAGATCATAGCGGGGATTAAGCTCAAGGGCCCTTTTAAGATATCTAATCGCTTCATCAACGACACCCTCGTTCAGGTAGAAAAGGCCCATATTATACTGGTATTGAGGGTCATTATTTCTTGCATCTTCGATTTTTTTTTGGGATGAGGCACAAAGAATAAAATTCAGACAGATAAAAATGATTAATATTAATTTCCATCTCATGTTCTTACTCCTTTCGAATCTTGTATTCACTCTTAAGTTTTCTCATCATCAAATCCTGTAGAGCAACTCTGGGGTCTTTTTTCTTGTAGAGCACTTGATAAATTTGTTCGCAGATAGGCATTTCAACCTTTTCCCTTTTCGCCAGTTGGTGAACACAATGAGTGGTGTTGATTCCTTCAGCCACCATTTGCATGGTAGAGACTATCTCGGAGAGAGATTTGCCCTTACCTAATTCATAGCCCGTATACCTGTTGCGGCTCAATTTGCCTGTGCAGGTGAGGACAAGATCTCCGATGCCTGCTAATCCAGCGAAAGTTTCCATCCTTGCTCCTAATTTTACACCTAATCTTGTTACTTCTGCTATGCCTCTTGTTATTAGGGCTGCTATCGCATTACTGCCAAACTGAAGGGCATCTGTGATTCCAGCTGCTATGGCAATGACGTTCTTAACAGCTCCAGCAAGTTCCACTCCTATTATATCCTCTGATGTGTAGGTGCGGAAAGTGTTGGATGAGATAAGATGCTGGAGTTTTTTAGCCATTTCCTGATTTTTTGAGGCCAAGACCACTGCCGTAGGGTGATGCTCGACAACTTCCTTGGCGAAACTCGGACCCGAAAGGACAGCAATTCTGGGAACAAAGAAAGGAGAAAATACTTCTTCCATAACCTCGCTCATTCTTTTTAGCGATTTCTCTTCAATCCCTTTTGTCAGGCTGACAATCATATGACTGGAGGAAAGATTCGACGCGAGCTCTTCATAAACATTCCGACAGAATTTGGATGGGACGGCGATGAAAACAATGTCTGAAGATGCCACAGCTTCTTTCATGTCATTGAAAAAAGAAACCTGAGCAGGAAAGACAAATCCGGGCAAGAAAGTTCTGTTTTCTTTATGCTGTAGCGCTTCTTCGTAAACATCTTTCTCTCTTATCCAGAGCTTGGTTTCAATGTTCAGACGGCCAAGATGAAGGGAAAAAGCACTTCCCCAGCTGCCGCCACCAATAACACTTGCTCTCATCTTGATTTCTCTCCTAATTTTCTCTCCTTCCCTTGAACAAGCCTTTCAATATTATCCCTGTGCATCAACATTATTAAAAAGAAAAGCGCAAAGCTCAAGTAGGCAATTTCAGCTTCTACGTTGAAGAGCAATATAAAGAAGGGAAAGCTCAGAGTAGCCAGGAGAGAGCCCAGGGAAACATACCTGCTCGCACCGCCAACGATTAAAAATACAGCCAGGCAGAGGAGAAAAGGCTTGAAAGCCAGGATAGAATAGGCACCAAACGTGGTCGCTACTCCTTTTCCACCTTTAAACTTTATGTATAGGGGGAAACAATGGCCTAAAACCGCTAAAAAACCACAGATCAGGGCAAATTGTTTATCTTGAAAAAATTTCAATGCAAAAAAAACAGGGAGAAATCCTTTTAGAAAATCTACGACCAAAGCTGGCAAAGCAAACTTCCAGCCTTTGAGGCGAAATAAATTTGTGGCACCCGTGCTATGGCTCCCAAAATTACGGATATCTTTTTTTTCGCTGATATAGAACAGTATATATCCCATCGGGATTGACCCGATGAGATAAGATAGGATAGCAAACGGTATTTTCATTTAAGTTCGAATTCAGAAAGAATTGAGTACTCAGCTCCTGTCGGTTTGAGCGTACTCTGAATAAAGCTTATTTTATCTGCTTTCATTTCTCCGAAATTTCTATCCTTGTATTTTTCAAGAAGCGAAAGCGTCTCTTTTAAGTTAACTAAGGTTTTGACTCTTCCGAGTGTAAGATGTGCATGAAATTTTCTCCGCTCTCTTGGAAAGCCAAGTTTTTCAAGCTCTCCTTCCAATCGAGTTTGAAGAGCTTCAAGAGTTTCCTGTTCTTCGATTCCGACCCAGAGCACCCTTGGGTTCTTCATCCCTGGAGGGAAGGAGCCTGTTCCTTTGAATTTCAGCGAGAAAGAATCATATTCTTTTGAAATCGCTCTCAATGCATTTTCAATCTCTGGAACTTGCTCCCTGCCTATCTCACCTAAAAATTTAAGAGTTAGGTGCATTCCTTGATGCTTGACCCACCTGATATTTCTGTGTCCTTTATCCAGCTCGTCAATGAGGAGAGATAGAGTCTTTTTGATATCTGGATCAAGGTCAATAGCGATGAAGGTTCTCATTTCATTCCTGTTTTCTTTTTTTCGTATTTAATAAGATGTCTTCGCACCATGTCCAGAGCTTTTTGACTGGACTGATATTTTATTTTATCCCTATTTCCTAGAAAGATGTTCTTTATAGATTCTAATCCTTTATCCCAGGCCAGGGCAATATAGACAAGCCCCACGGGTTTTTCCCTGGTTCCGCCTGCGGGACCTGCTATTCCGGTTACCCCGATACCGAGGCTCGAGTGAGCTTTTTCCCTAATTCCCTGGGACATAGCTTCAGCAACTTGAGCGCTGACTGCTCCGTGTTTTTCTATTAACTCTGGGGAAACACCTAGGGCGTTGATTTTTGCTTGATTACTGTAGGCTACTACTCCTTGTAAGAAATAATCCGAACTTCCGGGAACATCCGTCAGGCGATTACCGATAAGGCCTCCAGTGCATGATTCGGCCACAGCCAGAGTCTTTTTGTTTTGTCGCAAAAGGTTTCCTACTACCTCCTCCAGTTCTTCACCAGTGGTCGAGAAAACATTCTCCTTGAGCCTTTCCAGTATATCTTTTTCTAATTTTTGTAATCTCTTGTCCGCCTGTTCCTGGCTTTTTATAGAATGACTGCTAAGATGGATTTCAATCTGGCCTGGATGGGCGAGAGTAGTTAGCCTAAGATCAGGATCATCAGGATATAAATCCAGGATGAGGGTTTCTATTTTGGATTCAGTCAATCCCGTGATTTTTAAAAGCTTGCGAGCCTTGTAATCCATCTTGTGTTTTTGAAGATGGGGCATTACTGACTCTTCGAACATCGGTTTGAGTTCATGCGGAGGGCCAGGGAGAAGCACTATTTTATTCGACCCAGTATCAAGCCAAAGGCCAGGCGCAGTGCCGTTTCTGTTTTTAAGGCTTTCTGCTCCTTCGATGACATAGGATTGCTTTTTGTTAACTTCGGGCATCGAAAGTCCACGGCGTTTAAACCTTTCTTCTATTCTCTGGAGAAGCTCTTTGTTGAAAATGAGTTTTCGCTCAAGAACTGTGGCGAACGCCTCTCTCGTCCTATCATCTTTTGTCGGACCGAGCCCACCCATGGCGATTATGATATGCGCTCGGGAAAGAGCTTGTTTTATACAGAGGGCAAGATCATCCCAGTCATCTCCGACTATTGTTTTATAAGAAACTTCCATTCCCAGGTCATTCAGACGCTCTGTAAGGAAAAGGGAATTGGTGTCCTGGAAGTAAGGAGTGAGGAGTTCTGAGCCTACGGCCATTATCTCGATTTTAAAATCCTTCTTAGCCTTCATGTTTAAACAAAGTAGAATCTTAAGAGTAAGTAGAGATGGATGATTATACCAGCATAAGCCGCAGCCACGAGGTCATCCATCACGATTCCCCATCCCTGTGGCAGTGTTTCCACCTTTTTTATGGGATAGGGTTTAATGATATCAAATATACGGAAAAGGAGGAAGCAGGATAAGAGCGGAAGCCAGCCAGCGCCCCAGGTTTCTCCTATCCGGAAGAGAACCAGAAACTGGCCGAATGCTTCATCGATCACTATCCTCCGGGGATCTTCCTTTTTCAACTCTGATGAATATTTTGTAGAAGTTAAAACGGCTATTAAAAACAGAAGGAAGATAAGTAGAAGATAGATAGGCCAGCTTAATCTATGAAGATAGAGTTTATAAAGCAGAACTACTATCAGGCTTGTTAACGTTCCTGGAGCGACCGGAAAGTATCCGATTCCAAAGAACGTGGCGATGATTTTTGATGCAGGTTTCATTCAGCAAGTTTTCCGTATAAATCATATACATCGCCACCTGTGATTTCAACCTTTTGAATCGTATTGACTACTTTTTTCCATTTCCCGGGGGCGTCGATGAGAATCATTCCGTCGACTTCAGGGGCCTGAAATCTCCCCCGGCCAATCAATATATCGGGATTTTCTTTAGCGATCCCTTCAATCAAGACGTCAAAACTCTGGTTCAGGTATTTTTTGTTGTTCTCGAAAGATATCTCTGACTGAATTTCCATGATTTTATCTATTCTTTTCTTCTTTGCGCTTTCTTTAACTGGATCTCCGAGGTCATAGCAATCCGTTCCTTCCTCTTTTGAATAGGCAAAGACTCCCAAATGGTCAAATTTTGCTTCTTTAACAAATTTTTTTAGATCCTCGAATTCTTTCTTGCCTTCACCCGGGAACCCGACCACAAGAGATGTCCGAAGGGCAATACCAGGCAGCTTTTCCCTTAATCTTTGGATGAATTTGAGTGCCCTCCTCCCGTCCATCCCTCTTTTCATTTTTTTTATAATCTTTGAGTCAGAGTGTTGAAAAGGAATATCAAGATAAGAACAGATCCTCTCCTTCCGCATCATTTCCAGAAGGGAGTCGCTTATCTCTTCAGGATACCCATAAAGGATTCGAATCCACTCGATTCCTTGAATATTCAGAAGCTCTTTAATAAGGAGAGGCAAGCCGTCCTCTAAGCCCTGATCGCGGCCAAAGTAAGTTGTATCCTGGGAGATTAGGTTTATTTCCTTCACCCCTTTCAAAGAAAGTTTTTCAACTTCTTTGAGAATAGATGAGACCGATCGAGACCGGTAAGGTCCTTTTATAAAAGGGATGGCGCAGAAAGAACACTCGTGTGAACAACCTTCGGATATTTTGACATAAGCCCATGCCGGAGGAGTCTGGATGAAGCGCGGGGAGGTATGGTCATACAGAAAGCATTCCTGAGATTTTTTAAACGGTTTTCCCTCTATCGCCTGGACTATCTTATCAAAGTCATTGACTCCTAACCAGACATCAATTTCAGGGTATTTTTTCAACAAGCGGTCCTTGTATCTTTCGACATAACACCCGACAACAACGGCCTTTTTTCCCTTTTTTTTGAGAGCGGCAGCTTCTTTGAGAGCATCGCGTGCTTCTTGTTTTGCTGGTTCAATGAATCCGCAAGTGTTGAAAACCACGATATCGGCCTCTCCGGGATCAGTGATAAATGTATATCCCGCTTTTTCCAAATAGCCCAGCATAACTTCGCTATCAACAAGGTTCTTTGCACATCCAAAACTTATAAGAGCTACTTTTTCCATGAGGCATAAATTGTAATCCGTTAACCGCGAATAGTAAACAGCAATCACATCGTTTTTTGTAGGGATTTGATTCATCTGTAGGGGTTTGATTTATCAAACCCACCTTATGTCATTATAGCTTACGAGATTCGATATACTAGATATAAAGCAAAAGTCCTTATTTCACAGACAAACGGTTCAAGGATAGATTTTATAGAGAAGGCGGGGAAAAGGGATGGTTTCTCTTATATGCTTTATTTTGCAAACCCAGGCCAGCATTCTTTCTATGCCTAACCCGAATCCAGAGTGGGGGACAGACCCGTATTTTCTTAAATCCAGGTACCATTCGTAATCTTTACGGGGCAGTTTGAATTCCTTAATTTTCTTCTCAAGAACATCAAGGTCATGAATACGCTGTCCTCCTCCTATGATCTCTCCGTATCCTTCTGAAGCCATCATATCTACTCCCAGCACTAATTCAGGTCGCTTTTCATCAGGCTGCATGTAAAAAGCCTTTATTTTAGCCGGGAAATGGGTAATAGATACAGGCAGGTTGAAAATCTCAGCGAGGAGAGTCTCCTCCGGAGCGCCAAAATCATCGCCCCATTCCATTTTTGAGCCTTTTTTCTTGAGCATCTTTTGAGCTTCATCATAGGTTATACGAGGGAACGGTCTTTTTACTTTCTCAAGTGGTTTTGTATCCCTTTCTAGAACTTCAAGATCTTTCTTGTTCTTTTCCAAAATACGCTCAATTAGGTAAACAACAAGATCTTCTCCCAGCTCTATTATGTCCTCTAATTCGGCAAAAGCCACTTCAGGCTCAACCATCCAGAACTCTATCAAATGTTTTCTTGTTTTTGACTTTTCTGCCCTGAACGTTGGACCAAAACAATAGACCTTGCCAAAAGCCATGGCTGTGGCTTCGTTATAGAGCTGGCCGCTTTGACTAAGGAAAGCTTTTTGGTCGAAATAATCCGTCTCAAATAGGGTGGTTGTACCCTCGCAAGCACTGGGAGTCAAGATCGGTGTGTCTAGGAGGCGGAAGCCTCTGCCGTCAAAAAAATCATGTATGGCTTTTATGAGTTCGGTTCTTACTTGAAGAATAGCGTGCTGTTTTTGTGAACGAAGCCAGAGGTGACGATGTTCCATAAGGAAAGGAGTGCTGTGAGCCTTGGGAGTTATAGGATAATCACCAGCGACCTGGAGAATTTCTATGTCTTCGATGGTTAACTCAAAACCTCCAGGGGCTCTTTTATCCTCCCTGACCTGGCCCCGCACGATGAGAGAAGATTCTTGAGTGAGGGTGTCGAACTTTTTAAAAAGGGGATCATCCTTTTTAGAGCTGAAGATCGTCCCTTGTAAAAGTCCTGTACCGTCTCTTATGAGCAGGAAACGGACTTTTCCGCTTGAACGCTTGTTAAAAACCCAACCTCTTATCTCGACTTCTTTATCTTTAAAGTTCGAGATATCTTCTATGTAAGTCCACTTCATGTCTCAAGAATTATAAAAAATAGAAAAGTTAAGGTCAATTTATATTATTCATTGACAGGATGAGGGCTGTATGGTAAGTGCAAATTATTTGAAGAGTAGAGTAGATAGTATATCATCAAGAGCTATAATTCCTGATGCTAAAGTACTGATTGCTCGCTTAGGCAGGGTCAAATTTAAAATCAAATTACGCCTTTTATTTAAGAATGCAAGATGAATAAGTCGATTGCTGTAAGTAAAGACCTGGATAAAATCATAAAAGACATAGCAGGAGTTGCCCGAATTCTATGGGAGCAAGGATGGGCGGATAGTAACGCTGGCAATATTTCTTTTAATGTCACAGAACACGTTCCCGAGGATATTCGAGAACTTAATAGATTCCCTATTGGAGAAATCGATAAAGGCTATCCCGAGTTATCCGGATATTCCTTTTTTATCACTGGTGCTGGCACAAGAATGCGAGACATGGCAAGGCAACCTTCTGAGAATGCATGTATACTGCGTATTGCAGAGAAATCAAACAGGTATCATTGTATATGGGGGAAAAGCTCCGAATCAGGCTTTAAGCCCACATCAGAAATTCATTGCCATCTGAGCATCCACCGCTTTCTGCTCGAGAAGAAAACTGCCCAAAAGGTCATAATCCATGCTCATCCGGAAGAACTGACTGCTTTGACGCTTATTAAAGAATATAGGAAAGAGAGTAAATTAAACCGCCTGCTGTGGTCGATGAATCCAGCCGCAAAAATTATCATCCAAAAAGGTGTTGGCTTGGTTCCGTACTTTGTTCCGGGCTCTGATGAGCTTGCTCGGGCAACGCTAAAAGCTATCAAGAAACATGATGTCATTCTATGGGAGAAACACGGATGCTTGGCCATCGGCGCGGATGTGCTTGAAACATTTGACCAAGTTGATATCCTCAACAAGGCAGCTCGAACATTTTTCGCATGTAAGAGCGCTGGTATTGATCCTGAAGGATTATCCGATGCTCAGCTGGCCGAGATTGGGCGCTTATTTTCGCGTAAGAAGTAAAGTAATGGAGACTCATGAATCAAAAAATAGATTAAATGAAACTCGTGCAGCAAGAAGAAACTAAAAGGCGTCTGGAATAGTTCATATCTTTAGGTTATAATAAATTTTTCTTTGGAAAAGGAGTGGATATGAAATCCATGAAGCTTATTTTGATCGCGGCCCTGTTTTTCTCGATTCTTGCCGTTTTGATCGCTCAAAACCAGTTAGTCGGCATTGATCTGGAAGAAGTGCTTACCATAGAAGGCTTGGGCGAGAGTTTGGTATATCAACAAGGTAGTGTTACAACCGATTATGAGGGGAATATCTATATTACCGATTTAGAGGATAATTCGATAAAAAAATTCAATAATAAGGGAGAATTAATTGGGTTTGCCGGGCAAAAGGGAGAAGAGCCGAAAGAGTTTCAGGGTCCGAATATAATAAGATACTATAGAGGTAAAATATATGTATCTGAGGTTTACAACCCCGGGATTCAGGTGTTCGATGATGACCTGATCTTTAAATTTGAAATCCCGATTCCGTTTACCATGACTGATTTTAGCGTCCTGTATGAGGATCGCATTGCAATTTCAACATTAATAAAAGACAGGTCTGAGACCGGGTTTATTTATTGTATATATTTCTACGATTCCAAGGGAAATAGACTTAAAAAGGAAGAAGAGGTAGAAGAGGGAGTAGAACAAAAAGAAGAAGACGACAAGATCGTATACTCCACTGACAAAGATTTTACGATGTTGCATACAGTTAGTTTTCAAGATTATAGAAAGAATTATTTTATGATAGCTTATAACTGGAAAGATAAGATTGATAGGTACTATAAAAGCGGAAGATTAGTATGGACAAGAGGTCTGCTGAATAATGAAGACCCCCAAACAAGAAGAGAGGGATACTCAAAGCGTTCTTTTGGAGTCTACCCAGTGGAGGCAGTTTACAAAGCAATTGCTCTAGACAAGCAGGGGAATCTGTTTATTTTGTGCGGTGATTTGTCAGAAAACACCAACCGGGATGTATATGTGTTGAACAAAGATAGCGAATTTATCACTACCTTCGCCTTGCCTGAGGCCTCCCGGACAATACATATAGACAGGAATAATTTTCTTTATTCAAGGTCTGAGGATGGAAAAAAGTTAATAAAATATGCAATAGGATACATTTTTGAATAATTAAGCTCCATTGACCTGC
>JABAOF010012398.1_pt2 | contig 49153 bp, 30 predicted proteins | sample 7062171 | NCBI WGS metagenome assembly JABAOF01 (sample SAMN14538628, study PRJNA623070) | marine sediment metagenome | biome: marine biome [ENVO:00000428]; feature: marine pelagic biome [ENVO:01000023]; material: deep marine sediment [ENVO:00002113] | place: India: Gulf of Khambhat ... | reverse complement strand
GATCCCAATGTCAATGTCCGGCTTTCAGCGGTGGATGCATTATACCTTTTTGCTGACCATCCCCTGGTGCGAGAAGGGCTTATCCAATCCCTGCATAAGCAGACGTCTCCTATGGTGCAGCTGGCGTTAATCGACTTGATGGTGCAAATACGGGAAAAACAGGCGGTCAGGAGCCTTAAACAACTGCTGAAAGACAAGAACCTGAACCCGGAAGTTCAGCGCCGCGCCCGGTTATCCATCAAACAACTGCTTTAACCTTGAAATTACCTGCGGTGTTAGATATACTTTTATATGAGTTGGATTCAGAACGCTACGATTGCGGTGATCTGTTTTTTGCTGGCCCGGGTTATTATTGATGCGGACCTGCATCATCACCTGGTAAACCGGATGATGATGCGGTCCCAGTCAACCCTCTCTGCCCTGGTTTCAGGGGTGTTAATCATGTCTTATTTCTCTTCGCTGTTTTTCCCCAATACAATAATCGTACTTTCGTTTATCCCGGTATTAAAATACATCCTGGAAAGAATAAGGGATCAGGCTCTCAGGAAAAAAATCGCCACCCTCCTGGGGCTGGCGTTGATTTATGGAGCCAATATTGGTGGGATGGGTTCGATGATCGGGTCACCGTTAAACCTGGTTTACCTGGGATATATTCAATTAAAGGGAATCCCCGGTAAAGAAAATATCACATTTTTTTCCTGGCTTGTTTTTGGAATTCCTGCCACCCTGGCCCTGCTCCTGGTGAGTCGTCTCATTTTAAAGATCGGAGAGAGGAAAATTCTCCAATCCACATGGAGTGAAAATGAGGTGGAACCGGAACCAGGCTTGCAGGCAATGGAAACCGCCAGGATTAAAAAATACGTACTGCTTTTTGGCGTCAACATCGGGTTGATTTTCCTGTTAACCGCTGCGCAATTCTTCCTGAAACCCCCGAAAATATGGGCAGAGATGAACATCATCGATTGGATTTTCCTGGTTTACTTGTTGTTGATGTTGTTCTTTTCTTTTATACTTCCCAGGGGAAAACGTACCTGGCGCAAATACAAAAAAAATATACTCTTTTTCTTTTTGTACCTGGTGCTGTTTCCTTTGAATTTTGTTGTCAGCACGTATAAAGAGCTAAGACAGAGATTCGCAAAAAAGAGAGAAAAGAAAGAGAGACGCGGTAAGCTGGAGAAATTTATGTCGCTTACGTTAAATCGTATCTGGTATGCTGCTTTTAAAGAGCGGCGCACCGATCTCACCGCCAAAAACCCGGATACCTTTGTTTCCATCAATCGCCTGATTGCAGACCTTCCTTTTTCCGGTCTCTTGTTTATGGGGTTGGTGATTGTGGCGGTAGTCATGGTCCTTGGCATCGGTGATAACCCTGGAACCCCGCAGCTCGACGGCTATGTGGTTAAGCTGTTCGAACATATTACCAATGCCATCATTCCGCAAGCTGGAAGTGGATTTTTTGTTTTGCTCCTGGTGGTAATGGTATCGATATTCACCACTGAATTTGTCACCAATGCCACGGTGGTATTTATTATGTTTCCCCTGGTGTTGTCGGTTTCTCCTGCGCTGCACCTGGACCCGCTTTACTCGCTCCTGGCAGTGGTTGTGGCTGCCTCTGGTGCATTTATGACTCCCATTGCCACGTCAGTGAATGCCGTGGTTTTTGCCGGGATCGAAGGATTTTCCCTGAAACGAATGGTAATGCTGGGATTTTTATTAAACCTATTCTCCGGTCTCTCAGTGGCCGCTTTTTTCTATTTACTGAATTATTTGTTATAGTGCCTCACCGCACAGGGTTACGAGCCAAAAAAGGTCCTCCTTGCCAACTGCCCACTGCTTACCTGAGCCAGCCGGGTGGGACGCCTTCTCTTCGTGCTTCATCCTCCAGGTCTTCCAATTTTTTCTTTAGAGTCTCCAGACCCCGTTCGTAACTTTGAATGGATCGAGTCAGTCGGTCCATTTCATTTTGCCTGCGTATGCGTTCACTCATAAGATCTATGCCTGGATGTTGAAGCTGCAATTGGAGTAATTTCTCCTTCATCTCTTTAATCTTTTTTTCTGAATTTTTGATATCAGCTTGTATCTTATTCCATCTACCCCGCCAATATTTTTCTGTTTTCTTAGGATCGATTTTTTGTTTCTTTTGGGCAGATGTTTTCTGTGTTTGAGGTTTCTGTGTTTGGGATTTGGCCTTTGGGTCAGGCTCAACGTATGTTATATTGACACCTGTTATATTTTTGAGATCCTTATCGGTAAACACTTTCTTTTTCTTTGTTTCCTGCTTCTTTGTTTCCTTTTTCTTTTCTTTTTCTTTTTTCTCCTCTTCCTGGTTCTGACTCTGATTTTGTTTGGTTACCGTCGCGGCAGTTCGGCCTTGCAGGTCGTTTACCACGGGTTGAAAGACAAAGAGGAAACCAATCAAAAACAAAATCGAAACAAACGCTTTCATTTTTCTACCTCTTTACTTTTTTATTTTTTACTTTTAATTTTTTTACTTTAATTTTTTATTTTTTTTCAATCACCTGGATATTAACCCGGCGGTTCTTTCTGCGCTGCTCCTCGGTGGTATTGTCAAAGAGAGCTTCTTTTTCTCCATAATGATAGGTTTCAATGACATCTTGTTTAATGCCAAAGGTATTCATCAAGTATTTTTTTACGTTTTCAACTCGCTTCTGGGACAATCTTAAATTGTATTCAAGTCCACCGATGCTGCAGCAGTATCCTCTCAGGATGACTTCATGGGATGGCCTGGCACTAATGAACTCCCTGATTATCTCCAATTTCTCTTTGTAAAAATTTGTAATGGTTGTTTCATTAATATCATATAAGATATTTATTTCCAGTACCTTTCGTCCTTCAATGGTTTCAACTTCATCCTTCAGGGCTTCAATAATGGGAAGTTTTTCCTTTTCGACGATTTCCTTAGGCGGAGTGATGGGTTTTGCTTCTTCCGGGATCAATACTGCTTTAGTCCCAACTTCTATAATGATTGAATTATCCACAATTTTTACGGTTGAATTGGTGCTTTCGGTATGAATAACGATACCGGTTCCGATAATAATTGGTGGAAGGTCATTGCCGTATTTTTTATAAAACACAAGCCAATCTCCTATTGATAACACATCCATACCCATATCAACCGTTACATAATAATCTGTCCCGGCTTCTGTCCGTTCAATTTCCTCATACCAATTCATATAAGCCACATAGCCTTCAAAGGAATCTCTTGGTGGCTTGCAGTATTTGTATTCTAACTTTTTGGCGATTACTTCTTCTTTTGGTACGTAAGGAATCACGTGGTCTCCAATATTTACCGGGTGACATATGTTTCTCAATGTCCCCACTGCGTTGTCTTCATAGGCACAGGTAATCTCCACAAGACCCTTTCTTCTATATACGGTCCCGAGTCTTTTCCTGCTAACGCCATTACGAACACGCCTTCCTTCTCCAAGAATCATATAAAAATCGCCATCATTGATACCTTGCGCTGTACCTTTATTCAAAAACACCCGGTCGTCGGTGCCAAGCTTGGTCTTCCAGTCCATATGCACGGCTCCGGTTATATAAAGGTCCCTGGTCATCCTGGGCCTTAAATAATAGAGACAACGCCAATCCGTTTCAGTTATCAGCTTGGTTTCCTCTCGATAGATTGCCGCTTTCTCAAATTCGTACGTGACAATGACTTTTTCCTGGTCTTCCTGGTCTTCTGTTTCTAATTGTTCTGGTGATTTTGTTTGTGTTTGTGACTGTGGAGATGAGTAAAGCATTCCTGCCATTATTATTAGGATTAATACTAAAACGTTAATTCTCTTCATTTGTATTCTCCTGCTTTTGATTTGGCTTTTTATTTCTTTTAATTATCAAGTACTTAATCATATCACTATTTTAATAGAATAAAAAACTCTTTTTGTCAAGCGTTTCACACCATTAAATCGGCTATTTCCAAATTTTCTTTAAAAAAGGGGGCGGCCCCCCAGCCTCTTCCCATCATTATTCATCATTCATCATTCATCATTTATAATTAAAATTATTCCTGGTGGGATTGACATCATTTTCAAATTGTAGTATAAAAAAATAAGTGGGAATTTTGCCTCTTTAATTACGGTAAAGATTAGAAGTCGAACGGAGGTCAGATGCCAAACCGGATCATCCAGTATCCTGTCCCGCTTATGCTGCGAAAGGTGTTAAAAGACAAATCAAGCGGTGAATTAATTGTGGTGGGGAAGAATTTCACCAAGAATCTTTTCTTTAAGGAAGGGCATTTGGTCTTTGCCAGAACCAATCTCATTGAAGAAAGGCTGGGAGAAATCCTTTTCAAGATCGGCAAAATAAACCGGGATCAATATGCAGGTATTACCGAACTGATCAGAGATCGCGGTGAACGTATCGGAAGCATCCTGGTCCAGGAAAGCATACTCAACCAGCGGGACCTTTTCTTTGCATTGGTCTATCAACTGCGTACGATTGCGACTTCTACATTTGCATTGGTCTCCGGCGAGTGGAATTTTGTCCCTAAAGTCCCGGAGATTCCCGATGATTCCAAGTTTAAAATCGGGCTGCCGGGAATTATCATCGAAGGCACCAATAAAATCACTAATATTGCTTATTTTAAGAATAAATTCCTTTATAAAGCGCCAAAGCTGTCACCCATTCCTGATTTCATGAGAGAATTTTTGTCCAATTATGAAACCAAATTCTATAATGATATGGCGCAGTTTAACAATCTTACCTGTGAAAAAACCATGGCAAGATTGAAGATTGCGGAAGATGTCTTCTGGAAAAAAATCGTTCTCTTCTACCTTTTAAATATTATTGATTTCGCTGAGGTTGTGGTGGATAGAGACAGTGACCAAAATATCGAAGAAATCCTCCGGCTCTATGAGCAATTAAAATCCGAACGGCTCGATTATTACCAGATACTGGGGTTAAAGCACACGGCAACTGCCAATGAAATCAAATATGCGTATTTTGATTACGCCAAAAGATACCATCCGGACAGGATATCTGCGGCCCCGGACCCGGATATCAAAGAGAAGGCCAATTTTGTATTCTCTGAAATCAATAGAGCCTATGAGACCCTGGGTAACCCGGATAAAAAAAAGGAATATGACGGCAAGGGTTATAAGGAAGACACACAAATAGAGGTTATTCAAGAAAACCTGACGGAAAAAGCACGGTTCCTGTACCGGAAGGCCAAGACACTTTACAACCAGAAAAAATACTGGGAAGCGTCATCTGTCATGGAAGATGCTGTCCAGGCGGACCCCGCGAAGGCGTCCTATTTCCTGTTATTGGGTTTATCCCAGATGAATTTACCCAGTCTCAAACGCATAGCTGCCACGAACCTACAGAAAGCCGTGGACCTGGAACCCTGGAATGTAGAGGCCTATGCAGCCCTGGGGATTTTATTTCTTTCAGAAAAACAGGTAAAACGAGCGGAAGGATTCTTTCGAAAAGTGTTATCCATCAATCCCGATCATGCCCTGGCCAGGAAAAAACTGGATGAAATTCTCGGCACCTCCACCGAAGCAAAGAAAAAATCCCGCTTTACCCTGTTCGGGAAGCCAAAGAAATAGTAGAGACGCAAAATATTGCGTCTCTACATCTTCTGGCCGATCTTTACCCGGACACCCTGGGAATGACTGGTAAATTCCGGGGCATACATACACTGAATCTGCGTAATGCCATTGGAAAAATTACCGTCATGGGTGACCCGAAGCGCATATTCAAACACATACGTGCCTTTGGGCAGGTAATCGAAAAAGAAATTAGTAGAGGCATCCTTGGTGCTCTGGTAATACCCCAGGCCATCCTGCCACCGGCAGCCGGAAATTACCTCTTCCGGTTCAAACGCAGAGGCACGCATGTCTTTCATATGCACGTATTCCATGTTGCGGTCCACCTGCAGTTCAATCCTCACTTTGACCCGGTCACCTATTTTCAACGAGGTGGTATCTTTGATTGGATGCAGCACCGGGCCGGTATCCGAGGTTTTTTCTACGAAAAGTTTTTTCTTCAGGCTTAACGGTGTTTTGGCAGGGGTAATTTTATCCAGGTTTTCAAAATACTGCCAATACAGGCTGCCCCAGGCAGCGACATTGTTATTGTTCTTGACTTTTACCACAGCCATATCCGGTTTGATTTCCGCCCTGGTCCAGGCAATTTTAAAATAACCGGTGCCTGCTTCGGCCCGGATGATTTCGCTGTCGGGCCCGGTTTTTCCCGGTTCGATAACAATAGGATGATCCCGGCCCACCGTGATTTCCGGGGGGCGGCTCTCTTTGAGCCAATCCTCACCCCGAAGCAGCAGTGCATAGCACGCTTCCACCGTCGCCTTGGTGGTTCGCCAGTCCTGGGTCTGTTTCTGTTTTAACAACCATGTTTTCATCTCTTCTACGGATTTGGCATCGTTGAGCACCTCATGAAACACTTCAATCAACAGCGCCTGGGTTTCAATAGGTGCCTGGTACCAATAATAACCGTACCCGGTTTTCCAGTACATACCCATCTCCTCGGAATAGAGGGCGTGCTCTTTAATGGATTCAACAATGGCAGTCGCTGTTTCGCTGTCGTTATACCGCTTCATAATCAGCGCCATCATCCCTTGCATGTATTTGTTTCTGTGAAAATCCGTCCAATACGTCTTAACCTGGGATTTGTAGTAGGCAAAGGCTTTTTTATCCCGTTTGTCCATGGAGACATCCTGGAAATAACTCCTGGCATAGAGGTAGTGGACCTGGATATAACCAAGATTGTTCTTTTTGAGATCCACATCATGCTTCAACAGCCATTGGTAATCTTCGCTGATCTTGCTGTCCAGGTAGGATACGGCCTCTTTAAGCATTTTCCAAACCCGTTTGTCCTGGCGTGAATCGATCACCTCCAGGGCATCCAGGTGGGCAAACCCGCAAACAATATGCTGGGTAATGTACCGGCTCTCCCGCATGCCTTTAAACCAGGGCCACCCGCCGGAAGGTAACTGGCTTTCCTCCAGTTTTCGCAGCGCCTGTTCCAATTGCGAGGCCATGGTGTTAAGATCAAACAACAGCGCAATACGCTGCTTGCGCTGGGTTTCGTTCTGACCCTCCAGAACCCAGGGGGTCTCTTCCAGCAGCACGGTCTTGAGTTCCTGGTTTTTCTCCAGGTTGGACAGCAGCGCATTGGCACTGGCAGACCCCTCAACCCCCTGCTGCGACTTCCATATCTCGAATACCCGTTTGATTTTGGGATTGGAATTGGCAATATAAGCCGCCATGCTGTTGCCATAGTACCGGCTGAAAATCTGTTCAATGCACTCATAGGGGTATTCCAGCAAAAAAGGCAGCGCTTGCACGGCATACCACACCGGGTTGGCCGTGAACTCCAGGGTGATGCGGTGATGTTTGATGGTGGCGGACTGCGAAGAATCCAGCAGTTTTTTAAAGGTAAAGGTTTTGGTTTGTTTGGCCCGAACCGGCAGGGGCAGGCTTTCAATGACCATCATCCGGTTTTTCAATATGGGGACCGCTTGCTCTTCACCGTCGGAAAACCGGCCGGCTTTTGCGATCACCCGGTAGGTAACCGCATCAAGCCCCTTGCCGTCGGGAATTTGCAGCCGCCATTTGACCAATGCACTCTGGCCTTTTTTGGCAGTGAAGGGTTGTTGAGACTCACGGTTCCGGAACAAATCATCCACCGGCTTCATGGTGACCGCATCGAATAACTGCAATTGAGTGGTTCCTGATAGTTCTTTATCCGAGAGGTTGGTAATTTTGGATGTATATACCAGGGTATCTCCTTCCCGGAAAAAACGGGGGGTGTTGGGCACCACCATCAGGTCTTTCTGGGTAACCAGTTCATTATAGACAAAGCCGTGTACCAGTTTCCGGGTATGGGCAAATCCCATCATTTTCCACCGCGTCAAGGCTTCGGGAATGGTAAAAGAGATAATGATTTCGCCTTGCGGGGAGGTTTTAAGGTGGGGATAGAAAAACGCGGTTTCATTAAATTTGGTGCGCACCTGTACCGGCGGCATGTCTTTTTCTCCGGCAGCCTCTTCCGGTTCTTTTTCGCCGTTTCGTTTTTTGCCTTTGGCTTCTTTGTCAGCCACATCGATCTCTTCTTTCAGAAACATTTCATCTTCAGCAGCCACTTTTTTTAACGCTCTCACCTCGCTGGGGCGCCGTGCCGGTTCTTCGGCCGCAGTCGACGGCACAGCCCTCTCCATCGTACCTGTATAGCGAGCTCCCCCACCCGGCATCAGGGGATAAAATCCAAACCAGTTCAACCGGTCGTAACGTTTCTGAAAATAATCGGAAGGCCTTCGCAAGCTTCCAATGTAACTGGTCCCGACGGTACTGAAATAGGGATTACTGGTCCAGTTGGCTCTTAAATAATGATAGGAGAAAATATCAAAAAACCAGCGGTTGATACGGAAGGCATCCAAAGAAGCATCGTACAGGGTGGCCACCATTTCTGCTGCCACTTTCTCACCCTTTGGCCCCTTTATTTTTATCTGCCACTGCTCTTTCTCACCCGGCATCAACTTATCCCTGAAGGTGGCAAAAGAAATATCCAGGTCTTTATTGGACCAGGGTACCTCGAAGTTGTGACTATACTTCATCAACCGGTTATGACGCACAAAGGTCACATGCACCCCCACGTTGCCCCGGTGTTTCTCCAGGATGGGCATCTCGAGCCGTTCCTGGGCATTGTTTAACATTAAATACCGGGTGTCGACAATGTTGCCCCGGTGCTCTATTTCATAGAGAACCCGGACGCCTTTTTCGGAAGACCCAATTAAAACAACCGCCTTTTCCCCGGGTTCTATCTTATCTTTGGAAACGGCAAACCAATCCATTTGTTTATAGGGCACCTGTTTGCCTTTGCCGGAATAAAGGGTGAAATATTGAATTTCTTTAATTTCATTCCCGAACCTGTCTTTGGACTCCATCTCCACCACGTATTGGCCGGTTTTCCACCGATCCAGGCCGGAAAAGGTAATCTCCTTGATTTCACCGGTATCGAAACCTCCGTGAAACACCTTTTTTTCCTTTTCCCATTTGTAGATGTTGTCTTCATCATTATAAACATCATAGGGGAAATAGGTATAATAATCCTTTTTCTCAATGATGAACTTATCTGGTTTCTTCCACAAGCGAGTCCTGGTTACCCGGTCCGGTTCTTTAAGTTTATAAATGGAAACGGTTCCTTCGGCTTTCACAAACTCACCGGAAAGGTTGGTGGAATCTATTTCTGCCTTTATCTTTTTTTGATCTTTATCAATTCCCACCGGCAGGTCAATATCCAGTTTTAAGGCGGTATAGCCGATATAGACTTTTTTTTGAGAGCTTTGGGTCTCGCCGTTAATATCGGTCACATCGGCATATACGGTGAAACAGAACGCTGGCCGGGTATCTTTGGGGAGCATCAAATCCGGGATGGCTGCGAAGGTCACTTCAAAGGCACCGCTGGCATCCGTGTTGGTAACACCACTGGCAATCTCCATGGCTGGCGAATGCGGCACATATCCACCGTAATAAAAGAAATAATACCATGGGTATGGGAAAAAGGCATTTCGCACCACCCGGTATTTCACCTCGGCATTATCGATGGCATAACCTGCATAGGCTTTGGCTTCACCTTTTACCGCAACCATATCCTCCAGGCGGTACGTTTTTTCCAGGGGTTTGAAGGTCACTTTAAATTTGGGCCGTTTGTACTCTTCCATCAGGAAATTAACGCTCCCATAGCGGTCGGCAATACGCATATTTCCGTTTAATACCCCGGTGGGCAGTTGGAACGTACCGCTGAACGTCCCGTATTCATTGGTCTTGAGGTCCAATTCACTGACTTTCTGGTTATTTACATCGTACAAGATAACCTGGGTGGAGAAATTCTCCAGGATTTTATTTTTCTCTCCGTTCCTGGGGTCTACATCCAACATGATACCTTTAAAATAAACCGTCTGCCCGGGTCGATAAATGGCCCTGTCAATAAAGAAAATCGTACGTATTTTTTTCCTGTAATAATCGTAAGGACGGTATACATTGAAACTTCGATCCAGGTAGAGCCTGTCCTCTCCGTTTTTTTGGATAAGTTCCAGGTAGAAATAATTACCTGTCGAGTCGTAGGGAATATTGAAATACCCGTTTTTGTCAGCATTGAACACCGGGCCTTTTTCACCCTCATACCTTCTCTGGGAACGGTTGTACCGTTGATTCCATACCTGTGCGCATGCACCCTGGAGCGGTTGGCCCGTGTCGCGGTCTACCAGGTAAAATTCCAATCCTTTTTTCTTGTCCGGTTCCATGCGTTGGATATAGGCAATATTGGAAATCACAAAAATAGTATAAGCCACCGGGTTATTTTTAAAGTCGAAATTTGCCGTATTGGCTGCCAGCAGTACGTATTGCCCCCAATCCAGGCTGTCTAACTTAATCTCAAGCGAATGGGTCTGGTAATCGCCGTCGTCCGGGAGCGTCACCTCCCATTGTTTTACCGCCTGTTTTCCAATAAAATATGCCCCCATGTCCTGGCGCCGCTTCCGCTGCATGTTTAATAGTTCTTCCCGGTCGGTCTCGACAACTTTTAAATAAACCTTCCCCACATTCCGATATTCCAGGAGACCTTTGAACGGTTGTCCCTGCACGGCAACCCGTTCCAGGGTTACGTCCAATTTCTTCCCTTCTATATTATTGATTAGACCCTGGCAATTGGTTGCGCCAATGGACCCCGGATATTTTTTAATGGCTTTTTTACACAACTCAAGGGCTTTTTTCTTATGCCATTTATAATCCTCGGAATATCCCGGTTTGTATTGGTCCCCCAGGCGTTCGTACAGGCACGCCAGTTCATAATAGATTTCAGCCGCCGCCTCGTTTCCTTCATATTTATCCAGCATCTGCTCCAGGGTTTTTTCATAGATGAGTTCTTTATTACTGATCACAGCGTTTTCATATACATACCTGAGCCGTTTCAAGTCGGCATCCACCAGGGCGTCAGGTGTTTTATCCTTAAGATGAAACGTCACCAGGTCTTGCAGGTATTTTAACGCATAGAATTGGAAGGAAAATGTGTCTTTGGTGGAGAGTTCCAGTTTTGCGAAAGCTTCAGTGGGGGAAAAATAATCGGGATTGTTCAGGGTGAACTGGTATTTAGGTTTGGTTAGACCGGGTTCGCTGCTCATATAAAAATCAACAGCGCGGTGGGCCAGGAAATCGTAAAGCGTGGGTCTGAACTTCCTGCCGGTATTTCCCCTATCGATAACTTCATCGAATACATTCACCGGGGTTTCCTTTGATTTTTCCGCATCTTCCAGGGATTTGCCGTAGTGAAATATCACGGTTTCCACGATTTTTTTCAGGCTCCAGGTTCGCACGTCATCCTGTTTAAAATCCGCTGATGTCTCTGTGCGTTCCAGGAAACGGTAGCGGTTAGTCTGGTAGTAGTTCCAATATTGTTCCGCCAGCATGGAATGCAGCACCGGGGTCACCGGGAACCGGCTTTCTTTCAATTCTTCATTTAATTCTTTCTGTGCTTTAAAAAAGGCTTCTTCTTCCACTTGCTGGAGATAGCGCATTTTATGGATCAGTGCTTTTACCAGTTGACCGGCGTTGTTATTGGCTTTGGCTTTTTTATATATCTCTTCTACCACCTTTAACGCGGATTTGGGCAGGCCTTTGCGGTTGAAGTCTTCTACTTGTTTCCACAAGGTTGAATAGTCTGTTTTGTCCGTCATTGTGCCCTCTATGAATTTGCTATCTGATTTCGACAACGTGCCGGCATCTGCCGGCTGACAGCCGCTCATGACCAGCATGGGCAGTACTGCCAGTAAAATAAGCAAAAATGCCGAAACCATATGGGTATGGATATGCATATTTTTTGTTTTCATTTTTAACATGCCTCCTTTGGGTATTGATATGGTTTTTGTTTTCATTTTTACACCTGTTATTTTTCACCATTGCCTGCATTTGTCGGACAGCAAAGCGTATATTCTCCAGTTCATTCATTTTCTTTTCCCGGCTTAAAATATAGCACATCAGGAATCGATTGTAAAATAAAAAATTTAGACGAAGTACTTAACACTACCTTTTATTGGTCTATAATCTATCTCAGAAAGTTAATGAACAAGGAGGTATCATGAAAACGAAAAAATTTAGCGAGAAATTAAAGCTAAACAAAAAAACCATTGCCCACCTGGACAATGATGAAATGAACGTTGTCTATGGAGGGATCAGGACTGCCTTGTGCCCTTCCTGGATTAAAAGCCAATGCGGTTGTGTTACCGATGAACCGACCTGCGATACGTATAATTGTCAATAGTTGTGGATGAAAAATAATTTTTTTTGTTTTTCCTGGTGTCACATCCGCCATTGATTGACGTGTTGCCTCCGGCGGCCCTGCCGGGGGCCAAACTTTTAAAAAAGTTTGATCAAAATTTTTTATAGCCCTTCGGGCGTTTGGTTTACCGTCATCTCAACGTGGACGTAACACCAGTCTGTTTTTTTCTATTGATATTATCTTTTCCATTGTTTATAATGGAGTATGAATCATAAAAAGGAGAGGAATGTGGATTACAGGGAACGGCTTGAAAAGCTGAAGAAGTATGAATTACAGGCTTTGGCGGCAGAATTGAATCTTGAAAATGTTGCCGGCAAAAGAAAAGCCGAATTAAAGGCGTTGATTGTTGAGAATCGAAAGCCTGAGGAGATTGAGGCCATCCTGGGGATACAGCCTGAGAAGTCGCGGAAGAAATGGACGAAAACTCATACGCTTATTAGTGTTTTGGGTTCAATTGCCAGTATTATTGCTCTTCTTATTGTTTTTTCCCCGGTTCAAAAGGATTCGGGGGATTTGACTGAGCTTAAAAAGGAAATTAGAAAGAAAATCGCTGAACCTTTAATTATACAGGAGTATGAGAAAACGCTGGAATAAACGGAAAAAGCCTTAAAGGAATTAAAAGAAGGGGATAAGAAGGCCAGGGAAGAAGCACTGGCAGCGTACAGGAAAGGTGATTTTTCCAGGGCGGCGGAATTGTATGAAAACCAGAGGAAAAAAGAGAAGGTGAAGCGAGAGGAATATGCGGAAACAGCTTATAACCTGGGGAATGTATATTTCCTGCAATTGAAATATAAAGAAGCCCTGGATTCTTACCTGGAAGCCGATCGATTGGACCCTGGAAATGCGGAATATAAGAATTCAATCGGGTTATGCCATTTAGAATTAGGAAATTACCAGCCCGCCGGGGAATATTTTGCGACGTGCCTTGAGCTCAATCGAAAAGCCTGTGGAGACGGACATGGGAAAGTTGCCACCAGTTGGAACAACCTGGGGCTTGCGTATGATTCATTGGGCCGGTGTGAAATGGCCATCCAATATTTTAAAAAAGCCCTTCCTATTTTCGAAAAATTCCTGGGAAAAGAGCATCCCAGTACTAAAACCGTCCAGGAAAACCTGGAGATGGCAAGAAAAAGAAGATAAGAAGATGAGAAGAGAAGAAGAGAAGAAACGGAGAAAAACGGTTACCTGACTCTAAAATCCTGCCATTTTCTGGCAGAATATTTCTTTTCACCGCAAAGAGCGCAAAGATGTTTTTTGTTTTTGTTATAAAACTATTTCTCCGCGACCTCTGCGCTCTCTGTGGTAGTTCTTTTAAAGAAACGGGCCAGTTAAAAAATCTTGTCCATTTTTTCTGCAAAATTGCAGCAAAAAGCTGCGAACTTGTTCAAATCTGCTGCAAACTTGCAGCAATTTACTACAAAATTGAAGTAAAAAGCTTCAAAGTTGTTCAAAATTACTTCAAACATGAAGCTCAGGACTACAATTTTGAAGTAATTTACTACAAGATTGAAGTAATTTTCTACAAAATTGTAAAAAATAGCTTCAAAATTGTTAAAACTTATTACAAAAATGAAGCCCTGGATTACAAAATTGAAATAAAAAGCTTCAAGATTGTTCAAATTTCCTACAAAAATGAAGCTTAGAGCTTCAAAATTGTAATAAAAAGCTTCAAGATTGTTAGAATTTGCTTCAAAAATGAAGCTCGGGATTACAATTTTGAAGTAATTTATTACAAAATTGTAAAAAAGAATTACGAAATTGTTAAGTCTTACTTCAGGGATATGGCTCAGAACTGCAAACTTGCAGCAATTTACAACAAAACTGAAGCAAAAAGCTGCAAAGTTGTTCAAGCTTACTGCAAAAATGTATCAAAAAATAACAATTTTGTGGGTCTAAACATCAATGAAAAGGAGTGAAGATTGGATTGTCTCCTTTTTTACTATGCTGTCTGCTCTCTGCTCTAAGCCCTTTAGAGGAAAGAATTCAGGCTAGTTATTATTCGCCGAAGGCGTTAATAAATATGCCCGTAGGGCACCTCTTTTGTTTGTAATTTGTAATTTGGGATTTGGAATTTGTAATTTTCTTTTCCTCTCTTCCTGTTTGCCAATTGCCAATTGATCTACTGTGCTGCTTTTCTCTCAAACAGTTCTTTCAATTCTTCCGGGACTTTTTATTTGAATTTTATACCATGACTAAAACCGGCCTGTAAATAATTCGGTAAAAAATTCGCTGGCAAAAAATTCCTTTTTACAATATCGGATATTGACAATATTACCCCAGTTGGGTATTATTGTTACCTGGAGATGCGGCTAGAAATAATTAGGAGGAAATAATGTCACAGTTACCCGATGCAGGACGACTTATCGAAAAACTGGAACTTACGGTTCCTATAATTGGGGTTTACGATGCGCCGGACCCGGCTCCTTTTGAACCATTAGTGGAATCGGAACTGGGGGAAAATATATGCCTTTACAAATCATACCCGGATTGGCGCGAGGGTAAGACCCTGCATGTCACCCGGGAGAATTCCGGGTGCGGTGGATGTGCCTACTGGATATTCAGCAAAGAGACCCGGACCCGGCAAGATTTTCTCAAGTTCCTGGTTGGCACCGAAGGATTAAAGGATTCCGAAGAATTAATGGACCGCTGGCTTAACCATCTCAAACCATACAAACCGGAACACCCTCATATTCTAATCGGTCCCTTGCGGCAGGACAATGTCGAGTACCTGAAAACCGTTACCTTCCTGGTCAACCCGGACCAGTTGAGTGTGCTCATGGTGGGCGCCCAGTATTATCATTCACCTGAAGACCGTATTCCACCGGTGATTGCACCCTTTGGTTCCGGATGCATGCAATTGCTGTCGCTGCTTAGAGACCTGGACTACCCCCAGGCGGTAATCGGCGCCACAGACATTGCCATGCGCCAGCATATCCCACCGGAAATTACCGCCTTTACAGTTACTGTACCCCTGTATCGACAGCTCTGCCAGTTGGATGAACACAGTTTCCTTTACAAAGCATTCTTGAATAATCTCAAAAAAGCCAGGGGCGAAAAAGGAATCGCCAGGGTCTGCTAGTACGCTGTTTCGAAAGTTTGGTGTCCAATTTCGGCAATTTAACATGATCCATCTGAGGAGAATGAACCAACCATTTAAAATTCGAATAAAAAACCGAGAATATCGAAATTCGAACCAAATCCGAATGACCAAAATTCAAATGACCAAACCGAAAGGAACCTTAACGCATCGTTTCATGCTGTTTTGAATTTTGAACATTTGGATTTTGAATTTGTTTCGTGCTTCGTGCTTCGTGCTTCGTGCTTCGGATTTAAACTTTTGCACATCATTTGATGCGTGACATTAACTAACTGTTATACCTTTCCAAACGGGATGCGTGTCAATCCCTCTACCACCGTAAACCCGTTAATTTTACCCTCACTGTCACGAGAGAATCGAATCACCATACCTTCGAGAATAAATTCATCTTTAATTGTCGGATTGAACGGCGAATCCGGGGCATTCCTAAATTCGAGCCATAACTTCCCCTCCTTGATGACAAACGTGTAAGTTACATTCAACTCAGGACTGAAAAATTCACCGGTGTATTGTTCTAGTTCTTCCGGCGAAGGTGAAACCAGTTGGACCGGTTTACACGTATCTTCCAAACGGTCTCCGGCAAATAGTTGCATGGTAAAAGGAGACTTTTTGTTTTCCCGGGAAAATACTACAAATATGTCCTCGTTAAGTTCAAGGATTTTGAATCTGGTTTTGGAAACCGGGGCTAAAAGGTATTTCCTGGAAGCCAATTGCAATGTCAATCGGTTTTCTTCATCCGATACCGATATTTTTAGAATTCGTCTGCTTCCAGGATTCAAATAAGCACCGGTTTTATCCTCCAGGTGCTTGCGAGAGAGTTTGGCAAAGCGGGTTTTCTTTTTCTCGGTTTTTGGGGAACCAGGGGTTTTAAGCTGGTCCTGCAAATAGATATCCGCCACCTGGTAACCTATCTTTGCCACATTAAAACCTCCGAAATTTGAGAGGCAAATCACGGAGAAGCGCTGTTCCGGGAAGCGCAGCAGCATGGCACGGTATCCTCCCAATGCACCGCCGTGAGAAACGGTTTTAAGGCCTTTGTATTGCCCGTGCACGAGACCAAACGCATAAACCTGCTCACTGTTGTCATTGAGCTTTCCCCTGGTAAGCACTGTTTCTATTACTTGTTTACCTCCCACTTTGCCGTGATAAAAATTCTGATCCCAGAGAAACAAGTCCTCTACAGTGGTATAAAGACCGCCGGAACCGACAAGATCGAATTTAGAAATAAAAGCGGTGTATTCATTTTTTCGTTTGGGGTGTTGAAAATAAGACATTGCCCGGTTTTTTATTATTTCGGAAAAATCATCGTGAAAGTGGGAATTTTTCATACCCAGGGGATCCAGGATATTTTTTTGAGCGAATTCCCGGAAACTCATCCCGCTGACCCTGTGGACAATCTCACCCAGCAGCAGGTAACCGGAGTTACTGTATTGATATTTCTCGCCCGGTTTGAAGTTCAGTGATTTTTGGCGCACCAACAGGTTTTTAATAACATCTTCTCCGCTGTGATAAAAGTCTTCATCCAGGCCGGCCAACCACAGCAGTGATAGGTAGCCGCGAATACCGCCGGTGTGGTGGATTAAATGGCGAATAGTAACCGCATCACAGTACCCGGGTAATTCGGGCACATATTTGCGGATACTGTCATCAAAGCTCAGCTTGCCCTGTGCTTCCAGGAGTGCAATGGAAAAGGCCACAAATTGTTTGGAAACAGAGCCGATATAAAAGACCGTCTCCGGGGTGATGGCAGCGCCGTGTTCCAGGTTCGCTTCCCCGTACCCGTTTTTGTAGATAATTTTGCCATCTTTAACCACAGCAAGGGCACAACCCGGTGACCCGGGTTTGGTCCATGGTTCCAACAGTTTATCTACCTGTTCATTGGTTTCACCGGCAAATGAATAGGATGGGATTAATGTCAACAGCAGTGCAGTCAATACCACCGCCCCCATGTACACACCAATAGGTTTTAATTGATCTTTTTTAATATGAACCATTTTTACCTCCATTTCGCGTTTTATTAAAGACTATATATATCATGATAAAGAAAAATATTCAAGCAAAAGCTTTTTTGCCTCCGCCAGGGGCTCTTTTTGAAAAAACCGCCCCTGGATCCCGCAAAAACTTTTCATACACGGTCAGCCTGTGTTACGTGGCTTCAGCCATCGTACCCCATTGGAATTATTACCATTTGTTTCACTGACTTACTGATTCACTGATTCACCGTCCTCTTCTTCTCTTCTCACCTTCGTGTCCCTTTGTGTAACTTTGTGGCTAAAATTTTATCAGTTGACAAATAGTGGAGATTTTGGAATAATGGGCAGCATTGCGAGATGTTTATTCTTAAAAAGGTTTTTTCCCTGTATAAGGAGGCTTACTCCGGTCTGCCCAAAGAGGCATGGCTCCTCTCATTGGTGGAGTTTATCAACCGCACCGGGTCTATGGTTTTATTTTTTATGACACTTTACCTGACCCAAACCTTTAACTTCTCTACCACCCAGGCCGGGCAGGTGATCAGCGGATACGGGCTTGGGGCACTTTTAGGCTCCTATTTAGGAGGAAAGCTCACCGATGTTTTAGGGGCCTATAATGTCCAGAAAATCAGCTTAATACTTACAGGCACCGGTTTTATCCTGTTGGAGCTGATGATCTCGTATTGGCTCATCTGGGGAATGATGTTTTTCGTGGGCATGGTGGGTGAAGCCTTGCACCCGGCTAATTCTACGGCTATTTCCCAGGTATGTCCGCCGGAATTGAGAACCAAAGGATTTGCCTTGAACCGACTGGCAACCAACCTTGGCTTTACTATCGGCCCGGTAGTGGGTGGATACCTGGCGCTTATCAATTACAGCTTGCTCTTCTGGATTGACGGCATAACCTGTTTGTTGGCTGCTGTTATATTTATGTTATTCTTTAAAACCGCCAGACCGCTGCAGGAACCCCGGGCCGCCTCCGCCCCCCCTCCCCGGTCGGTGTGGAAAGATTTCTACTTTCTTAAGGTATTGGTTTTTACCTTTTTATTGGGTATTATTTTTGTCCAGTTATTTAATACGTTTCCCCTGTTTTTCCGTACCATTTACGGTTTTAAGGAGAACCGCATCGGTCTTTTAATTGCCATTAATACTATTTTGATCGTATTATTTGAAATGCTGCTGATGGACGCTTTAAAAGAAAAAAAACTTGCAAAGGTAATTGCCCTGGGTGTGCTGTTGTTTGGGACTGGTTTTGCGTTAATGCCGTTGGGCAGGGGGTTTATATTTGCTGCCTTTACCGTAGTGGTATGGACAATGGGTGAGATTCTTTCCATACCATCATTGGCCACGTTAATCGCCAATCACTCGGATGACACAGTGCGGGGAAAATACATGGGATTATTCAGTTTTGCATTTGCTCTGGCGGTGACTGTTGGTCCGACTATAGGTGCGAAGATTTATGCTTCTTTTGGGCCCAATGCCTTATGGTTCGGATGCGGTGGAATGGGTATCCTTCTCTTCCTGGGTTTCACCTCTCTTAAAAATAACCGGGATTCAAAGGACTAGACCAGGATTTTCAGGATTAAAGGATGACCAGGATTTCTTGTATTGGTGGGAAAAGGTGGGATTGGGAATCACCTTAATCTGTGTTAATCAGTGGTTAGAACTCAGGTTTACCGAGCTCAATATTCTGATGCCGCATATATTCTACGAAATTCAAATATTCAGGCGGTGCTTCGGTTATTTTAATTCCTATACTATCCGGGACATTATCGTCTTTATCGTCGGACTCTCTGCACCATATTACCTCACCTTTCAAGTTAAAAACTTCACCCGGAACTGCGATCGATACAATAATCTCTGTTTTGGAAGGAACTTCCTTTTGAGAACCGATACACATACCGGTTTTGGATAAGTTTTTGGTTAAACCAAGTTCGTCAAAGCCGCTTTCGTTAAAACTGACAATAAATTTTTTGCTTACCCGTGGGTCTTTTCTCTTTGGCATCTTAATCCTCACAATAATAAACGTTTTACATTAAAATACAACCCTCAATTGGTGATCTTCTGACCATTCCATGTCCATTGACGGTTATATATTACACTATATTGTATTTTTTTTCAACCGCTGGAGAGAAAAAAGTTAAATTTTAATGTTTACATCCTTCTGTGCTGTTGCTCTTCAGGCACCGGTTGTGGGAAGATCAAAATAAAACTCCCAGGCCAATACCTGCCTTTAAACCGCCCAGCTTTACCGTGATATCATCGATGGTATCGGAGGCAGTTAAAAAACCAATGGAAAACTCAACAAAAAGGTGCCGGGTCATATGAAACGTCACACCATTGTCCAGCCTTAATCCAATAGCTGAATCACTAACCTCCGCTCCCAGGGCCTCTTCCTTATAACTAACAAAAAATAAACCCGCTTCAACTTTATAATCAAATGTTGAGGAAATTTTTAACAGGAGACCCAGTCCGGCAGATAAAAACTGTTGTTTTGCTTTTGCTTCCAGGTTCAAAACCGGGGTAGTCTCTTTGGCTGAAAACCAACCATACCCTGCCCATAGATACAACTTCGGGGACACTTTAAATCCCGCCTTCAACTCAGGATAGAATTGCCCCTTCCCGTAAAAATCTTTAAAATCCTTATCTCCCGGGCTAAAATAATTGGCAGAAGCAACTATCATCAACCGGTCAGCGGCAAAACCATTTCCTTTTCCCAATACCACCAAAAATACTACAAGCATTAACACGAATAATAATGTTCTTTTCATTTGCACCTCCTTTTATAATTACTCTGTAAAAGTTTACTAGAAAATAAGGTTTTGTGCAATGGATATAAACCTGGATTTATCATATTATATGGTTTGTTCATTGGATTCTCCGATAACCACTCCGTCGGCGTCCAGTGCCTCTACTTTATAGGTATACGCCCTGTCCCCACGGGGAAGTAAGTCGTAATAGGTATAGATCCCGCCCTGGACTTCCGGGGCCGGGAAGTCTTTGATTGCCTGGTATTGATCTGTACCTATGGATTCTTTCCTGTATATAACATAGTTTGAAACCGGGATATCTCCGGGATTATCAACGGTCAACAAAATTTCGGCAGCCTGTTTGCGGATGAGCCATGCCCTCTCTTCCCGGCGGTATACCTGGATAGAGAAAGGAAAGCGGCGGATTTTCACTGCAAAGACATTTTCATCTCCATCCACTATTTCCCGGAATTGCCGGTGGGGATTCATTACCGGGAAATCTGTACTGGTTGTAGAGCCGGTGACGTAAGCATTTCCACGGGCATCCACGGCGATACCGGCGGCCTCGTCTATTTCACTTCCTCCAAGATAAGTGGAGTAGACTAAGCGGCTTCCGGAGGGGGCGAGTATTGTTACGAAGGCATCTGAAAATGGCTGGTTTAGGTTTGACTGATAGGGATTTTCCGTGGGGAAATCCTCGCTGGGTGTAAGCCCAGCAACATAAGCGTACCCTTTGCTGTCCACGGCGATACCGCCAACATCTTCATACCCGCTGCCTCCCAGGTAGGTGGAATATACAAGCGTGTCACCCGCGGGCGATAATTTCGTGATGAAGGCATCTTCATAGTATCCCTCATCAATTTTGCGCAGATTTTCCTGGAACGGATTTTCTGTGGGAAAATCTTCGCTGGCCGTAGTCCCGGCAACATAAGCGTGCCCGCTGCTGTCCACGGCGATACCCCCGGAGTATTCATACCAATAACCTCCCAAATAGGTTGAGTACACCAGGGTGTTGCCCGAAGGTGATAATTTCGTTATAAAAACATCCTGGACGATGCCCCCGGCACTTATTTTAATATTTTCCTGGAAGGGATTCGCCGTGGGGAAATCCTTACTGCTGGTATAACCGGTAACATATACGTTCCCGCTGCTGTCCACGGCTGTGCCGGTGCAAATTTCATAGTCGCTTCCTCCCAGGTAGGTGGAATAGACCAGGGAGTCGCCCGAGGAAGATAATTTCGTTATAAACACATCTATCCCATAATATACCCCCTCATTTAAACGAAGACTTTCTTGAAAGGGGTTTTCTGTGGGAAAATCCGGGCTGAGGGTATATCCGGCAACATAAGCATTCCCTTCGCTGTCTACTGCGATGGCCGTGGAGTAATCCTCATTCTGTCCGCCAAAATAGGTGGAATAGACCAATACCACCGGGTCGATGATTAATTCCAGGTTTTTATCGTAATCCCCCATGGCAAATCCATAAGTGTTTTTATCGATTTTTTTGAATGTTATATCGATATCTATTTGGTTTTTATTACCCGAAGAAGGGCAGGCTGCACCTGGCCGTTGATAACCAACAGGTTTTTTATGAACCCATTTACCAGATCCTGTTTCGATTAACAGGTTCCCCTCATCATCCAACCGTGTGCCTTTAACATGTTTGTATTCAAAGCGGATATCACCGGGATTGCCCCCGGGTTTGATGATAAAGTCGTACTCCACCTGCTTTTCAATTCCGTAAACTTTTAAATCGATGCGTTTGTACAGGTTTTTGTACATTACCGCCCTGGAAGTGGAAATACCGGTCCTCCACTTAGAAGGGTCCCTGCCCTTAAAATAATTAACCCGATGACCGGTTATATCCACCGGCACCATTAGCGGATCTTTATCGGCGTTAAGAAATATCAAGCGGGAGACATCACGCAGATATGGCTTAGTTGAGTGAGGTGAGTAGGGTGAGTAAGGTGAGTGGGGACTGTCAAATATCAGTCCTTTTCCAGTTATCCACAGCGTATATTTTGCTGTCTTTGCGTAAAATTGTGCCTGTGGATTCACCTGCCCCTTATTGGCAATAAAATATAAGGGAATTCTTCCATATCCTGTGTCTGTTATGGACTTAGCCAGAAGTATCAAAGGTACGAGTACGAAACCAATTATAAACATAAGAGTAAATTTCTTCATTTTTGTTTCCTTTAGATGGTTTGTTCCTCCGAGGCACCGATAACCATTCCGTCGGCATCCAGTGCCTCTACTTTAAAAGTAAACGATTTATCATTTTGGGGGAGTAAATCATAAAAGGTACGGCTTTCTTCCTGGATGTCCGCGCCGGGAATATCTTTGATTGCCTGGTATTGGTCTGTACCTGTACCGGCTTCTTTCCTGTATATTATATATTGTGAAACAGGAATATTTCCCGGGTTTTGAACGGTTAGACGGATTTCGGCATACTGCTTTCTTATGAGCCATGTTCTCTCTTCTTGCCGAGAAACCTGTAGAGTAAGCAGAAGATTTTGAATTCGTGATACAAATACATTTAAACCCCCGGCCGCTATATCCCGGAATTGCTGGTGGGGATTGTTTACAGGGAAGTCCAGACTAAATGTATCCCCGGTTACATACGCATTTCCGAAGCTGTCCAATGCGATGGCGCTGCCGACATCCCCGGCAGTTCCTCCAAGAAAGGTGGAGTAAACAAGCGTGTTACCGGTGGGTGATAGTTTTGTTATAAAAGCCTCATACACTTCACCCTGACCAATTACCTTAAGATTTTCCTGGAAGGCAAATGCCGTGGGAAAATCGACACTTTCCGTACCACCGGTAACATAAGCGTTCCCACTGCTGTCCACGGCGATGCCCCGGGCAACTTCCTCGTAACTTCCACCAAGATAGGTGGAGTATATCAAACTGCTGCCGGGCGGGGCGAGTTTGGTTACAAACGCATCAGAATTACCCTGGTTTAACTGGAAGGGATTGTTTACAGGGAAATCCAGGCTGTAGGTTATCCCTGTCACATAGGCATTCCCTTTGTTGTCCACGACTATACTGTTGACTGAGTCCCAGTCATTGCCGCCAAGATAGGTGGAGTAGACAAGTGTGTCGCCGGAAGGCGATAATTTGGTTATAAAAGCATCATTCCCATATCCCCCCACTGCCTGGAGATTCTGCTGGAAGGGATTCAGTGTAGGAAAATTCGTACTTTCCGTATCGCCGGCAACATAAACGTTCCCACTGCTGTCTACGGCTGTGCTGCAGGCATTTTCCCAGTAGCTCCCGCCAAGATAGGTTGAGTATACAAGGGTGCTGCCGGAAGGTGATAATTTCGTTATAAAAGCATCCTGTCCATATCCCCAGGTTGCCTGGAGATTTTCCTGGAAGGGATTTTGCGTAGGGAAATCCATACTGTTGGTATTGCCCGTTACGTAGGCGTTCCCACTGCTGTCCACGGTTATACCCTTGATTTCATCCCAGTCGCTCCCGCCAAGTAAAGTAGAGTATACAAGGGTATTACCGGAGGGCGATAATTTCGTTACAAAAGCATCCTGGCCATATCCCCACTCATTCACCTGGAGGTTTTCCTGGAAGGGATTTTGCATAGGAAAATCCTTGCTGCCGGTATGGCCTGCCACATAGGCGCTGCCACTGCCGTCCACGGCTATACACCTGGCGGCTTCCCCTTCACTCCCCCCCAGGAAGGTAGAGTATACAAGGGTGTTACCGCCGGGAGCTAATTTCGTTATAAAGACATCGCGACCGAATCCCCACATATCCTCCCGCAAATTTTCCTGGTACGGATTCTCTGTAGGAAAATCTATGCTGTTGGTATACCCGGTCACATAGACGCTGCCGCTGCTGTCCACGGCTATACCGGCGGCGCTTTCCCATCTACTCCCGCCAAAATAGGTGGAATAGACCAATACCACCGGGTCGATAATTAATTCCAAACGTTTATCGTAATCCCCCACGGCAAATCCATAAGTGTTTTTATCGATTTTTTTGAATGTTATATCGATATCTATTTGGTTTTTATTACCCGAAGAAGGGCAGGCTGCACCTGGCCGTTGATAACCAACAGGTTTTTTATGAACCCATTTACCAAATCCTGTTTCGATTAACAGGTTACCCTCATCATCCAACCGTGTGCCTTTAACATGTTTGTATTCAAAGCGGATATCACCGGGATTGCCCCCGGGTTTCACCATCCAATCATACTCGATCTGTCTTTCAATTCCATATACCTTTAAATCGATATGGTTGTACAGGCTTTTGTACATTACCGCCCTGGAAGTGGAAATACCGATCCTCCATTTAGAAGGGTCCCTGCCCTTAAAATAATTAACCCGATGACCGGTTATATCCACCGGCACCATTACCGGATTTTTATCGGCGTTAAGAAATATCAAGCGGGATACATCACGCAGATATGGCTTAGTTGAGTAAGGTGAGTAAGGTGAGTGGGGACTGTCAAATATCAGTCCTTTTTTGGTCATCCACAGGGTATAAAGGGATGTCTTCGTGTAAAATTGTGCCTGGGGGTTCACCTGCCCTTTATTAGCAATAAAATATAAGGATATTTTTCCATACACTGTGCCCTCTGCCTTTTGAGCCTGAAGAAGCAAGGGCACTAAACCAATTAAAAAAACAATAATTATTTTCTTCATATCATCCTCCTGCTTCATTTTTTAAAACTTCGGTATAATTTTAACGTTTATATTCTTACGCATCAAGGGACCACCCGGTGTCTTTTCAATAAATACAAACCAGTATTGGCCGATAAAAGCCGGACCAGGGTTCCAGTAGAAAACACCCCCCGCAGAATCAAACGTTGAACCTATCGGCAGTGCTTTCAATAATCTACCGGATAACAGATACCCCATATACCGCCTGGCCGGGGTGTTTGCTGGTGTTAAGTGTTGGGTGTTAAGTGTTAAGTGAGAGCTTGAAAGAGATCTCTCAATCTTTCCCTTAACCTCAGCCTTAACCTCACCCTCAGTTCCTTCATTGGTGAGATGAATTTCCAGGCGCTCCAATTCTTTGATTTCAATATATAATGTGCCGTCTTCATCAGGATAAACGATTTGCGGTTCGAGATTATTATTATAACCTTTTCTTATCCTAATGGGACTTGAATAATCAATGGGAATATCCCGGATGCTATCTCGGAACAGGCAAGCCTGTTCCCTATACACACTGCCCCCTGCACCCTGCACCTTGCTCTCTCCTGCATTCTGAATGGTAAAATACCGGCTGCCGATGCCGTCGGTGTTCCCGGCATCGTCGCTGGCGGTCCACTGAATGGTATGCACGCCGTTTTCGTAAGCGGTGGTATCTAAATAAAAATAACCGACTGCGCCATTGCTGTTATTGTAATTGGGAAATAATACGGCAATATCAGCCCGGTATTGATTGTATACGGGATGTCCCACGGACACACCATCCACCCATACGGTTATGGTGGAACCGTCGATAGGGATGGTATTGGGTAAAGGCGTCAGTACCCAGCCGAAATTAACAAATTCTTTACCCGATGCGGTGCCTCCCTGGCCGGGGGTATCGATGGCACCAAAAGGTTTGACGGCGTTGGCATTATCGCATTTAATCGTTTTGGTTCCCAGGGTTACCTGGTTTCCTTCGATATCTGCGGCAATGGCATGGATGGTAAAGGTCCCGTTTCCGCCGTTGGGCAAAAAGTTGGTCAGCATCATATACCCCCACCCGGCTTTGTGGTTATTGGGATAACCGGGATATGCCGCTTCCACATCGGGGCGTGCACCTTCCACAAAATCGGCATCCCCGATAAAAATCAGTGCTCCACCTGTTTCTTCCCCTGCTTCTGCCGATGCTTCCCTGAATATTTTGACACTGGAAACACCGAAATCATCCAGCGCCCAACCGGTAACAGGTATACTGCTCATTACCACGGAGCCATTTACCGGCGTGTCAAAGGACCCAAAAGGTGGAAGCGCCCCAACAGCCGTGCATACCTCTTTACTGAACTCGCTGTCAACTGTATTGGCATTTATACTGTGCGGGTACGTTCGTGTCTGAACCGCAAAGCAATAACCTGTCCCCGGGTCCAGTCCGGTAACCACGTATGACGAAGCGGACTTATCCGCGGTCATTCCCGCATAGGTCCAGGAACTGCCTGATGAGGGCCGATAAAAAACAAGATAACCACCGGTATCCCCGGTATAAACGATGGGCGTCCAGGAAACTTTGACCGAAGTGCCGGAAAGGGCGGAAACCACCACATTGGATGGTGCAATGGTCTGGGAATTTTCCCAGCCCGGACTGGTACTGTCCAGGAAAGCTCGCAGCGTATCATTATTGGTATAAAGCCCATTGTAGTCGATCTTTATGGCTGCCGATTGGAGATTGACCAGGGTGGCCGGGATTTTACCGGTTAACCGGTTCCAGTACAGCCCCAGGTACTCCACACTGGCGAGATTTCCCAGTTCTGCCGGGACCTTGCCGCTTAAGCGGTTATCATATAGATCAAAATATCTCACCTTGCGGAGGTTGCCCAATTCCGCCGGGATACTGCCGCTGAATAGATTCATCCCCATCATAAAATCATCCAGTTCGGTGAGATTGCCCAGTTCCGGCGGGATACTGCCGCTCAACCGGTTGGCATACAACCTGAGATATTTCAATCTTTTGAGATTTCCCAATTCCGGTGGAATGCTGCCGGTCAGGTTATTGACGGACGCTTGAAATAAGACCAGGTTGCTGAGTTTCCCCAGTTCCGGGGGGATGCTGCCTTTCAACGTGTAATTGTCCGCCAGCATGAGATATTCAAGTTCGCTGATATTCCCGATTTCCGGTGGAATGCTGCCGTTTAAATTATTAAACATTATTTCTATTTTAGTGACATGATCGTTTGTTACCGTAATCCCATACCACTCGTCTTCGGTCCCGGGCAGGGCAAAACCGTCGGTATGCAGCGGCGGGGTTTTCCACCCGGTGGTGTAGGTCCAATTATCACCGGCGGTGGAATGGTAAAACGCAATCAAGGCGGCCCGTTCTTCCGCCGGGATATCTCCATAAATAAATACAGGGAAAAGAAAAAGAGAGATTAAGAATAAAATTTTTGTTTTCATTTTCACTCTCTAAACTTCGGAATAATTTTTATGTTTATATTCTTTTTTATCAGTTGGCCGCCGGGTCCTTTTTCAACAAATACAAACCGGTACTGGCCGATAAAACCCGGCCCCGGATTCCAGCAGAAAACACCACTCGCAGAATCAAAAGTCGAACCTATCGGCAGTGATTTCAATAATTTACCTGATAACAAATACCCCATATACCGGCTGTTGGGTGTGTTTTCTATGAGGCTGCCCGAGAATGCTGGGTGAACACGAAACCCGGCCGAACCCCTACATGCACCCCGGAAACGTTTGTAGGGCTCGGTCAAGATTTTGTATTCGCCCTTATCAACCTCAGTTCCTTCATTGAGATGAATTTCCAGACGTTCCAATTCCTCGATTTCAACATGTATTGTGCCGTTTTCATCAGGGTAAACGATTTGCGGTTCGATATTTTCGTTATACCCTTTTTTGATTCTCACAGGCATCGAATAATCGATTGGTATTGTCTTGTCTGTTATGGGCGGCCTACGCATACCTTCATTCCGCGCAGTGCTCGTTGTGGCCTCCGAGCTATTTTGAATCATAAAATACCGGCTGCCGATGCCGTCGGCGTTCCAGGCATCGTCCATGGCGGTCCATTGAATGGTGTGCACGCCGTTTTCGTAAGCGGTGGTATCTAAATAAAAATAACCGATAGCACCATTGCTGTTATTGTAACCGGGAAATAATGCGGCAATATCGGCCCGGTATTGATTGTAAACCGGGTGGCCTAACGGGACACCGTTTACCCATACGGTGATGGTGGAACCGTTGGTAGGAATGGTATTGGGCAGTGGCGTCAGCACCCAGCCGAAATTAACAAATTTTTTGCCCGACGCGGTTCCTCCCTGGCCAGGAGTATCGATGGCACCAAAAGGTTCGACTGCGTTGGCATTGTCACAAATAACGGTTTTGATGCCCAATGTGGTTTGATTCCCTTCCACATCTGCTGCAATGGCATGGAGGATAAAGGTGCCGTTTCCGCCGTTGGGCAAAAAGTTGGTCAGCATCATGTATCCCCAACCGGCCTTGTGATTATCCGGGTAGGTGGGATATGTCTGCTGAACATCGGGCCGTGCTCCTTCCACGAACACAGCATCCCCGATTAAGACGAGACCCCCACCCGGCTCTTCTCCTGCATCCGCCGAGGGTTCCCGGTATATTTTTACACCGTCTATGCCGAAATTATCCAGCGCCCAACCGCATACAGGTATACTGCCCCTGGCTGTCGAACCGTCGAGGGGCGTATCAAAGGAACCGAAAGGCGGCTCTTTGTCTACCTGAAAATCGGGGGTTGCAGAAACTTCTTCACTGTAATTACTAACCACCCAGTTATTGTTAGCCCTATGCGGATTGGTTTGAGTGTTTATCACAATGTAATATTTTGTCCCGGCATTTAAACCGGTTATCTTGTAGGTTGAAGCGGATTTATCGGTTGTTCTTCCTGCATAAGTCCACGGCCCGGCCGCTGTTGTACTGTAGAAAACATTATAACCTCCGCTGTCGCCGGTATAGGCGATGGGGGTCCATGAAACCAGGATTGAGGTGTCAGAGATAGCAGCAGCAGATACATTTGACGGCGCAATGGTTTGGGTATTTTCCCAGCCCGGGCTTTTGCTGTCCAGGAAAGCTCGCAGCGTAGCATTATCGGTATAAAGACCATTGTAATCGATATTTGCACTATTCAAACGGTCTAGATTGATCAAGCTTGAAGGGATATTGCCAGTTAACTGGTTAGAGTAAAGACTAAACGCCCACAAATTGCTGAGATTCCCCAGTTCCGGGGGAATGCTCCCGCTCAACTGGTTGTTGCCTAACGAAAGCACTCCCAAATTGCCGAGATTCCCCAATTCCGGGGGGATACTTCCATTCAACTGGTTATTGGACAGAGAAATATCCTTCATATTGACCAGTTTTCCCAGTCCTGGGGGGATGTCTCCGCTCAAACGGTTGTTATCCAACCAAAGCTTTTTCAGATTGCTGAGATTTACAAGTTCCTGGGGAATACTCCCGCTCAACTGGTTTCCGTACATAGAAAGAACTTCCAAATTACTGATATTTCCCAACTCCGGCGGGATACTTCCGCTCAAATAGTTGTTGTACAATAAAAGCCGTTTCAAATTGCTGAGCTTTTCCAGCTCAGAGGGGATGCTCCCGCTCAAATCGTTGCTTCCCAACAAAAGCCCCTCCAAACTGCTGAGATTTCCCAGTTCCGGGGGGATGCCCCCGGTTAAATAGTTATTTTCCAGGGATAACACTTCCAGGTTGCTGAGATTTCCCAGCTCCAGGGGAATGCTCCCGCTTAAATCGTTGAATTCCAACAAAAGCTTTTTCAGATTGCCGAGTTTTCTCAGCTCCAGGGGAATGCTTCCACTCAACTGGTTGTATCTCAAAAAAAGCCATTCCAAACTGCTGAGATTTCCCAGTTCCGGGGGGATGCTCCCGTACAACCGGTTGCCGTTCAACCAAAGTCTTTTTAAATGGCCGAGATTTCCCAGTTCAGGCGGTATCTTTCCCGATAAAGATGGACTATTGTTCTGAAGATCAAGATATTCCAATTTGCCCAGGTTACCCAATCCAGGAGGGATTGTACCGTTTAAATGATTATGGTTTAATACTATGTAGGTCACATGATCGTCCGTTATTGTGATGCCGAACCAGTTACCTTCGGTACCGGGCAGGGCAAAACCATCGGCAGCCAATGGCGCGGTTTTCCACCCGGTGTTATCGGTCCAATTGTCACCGTTGGTGGATTTGTATAAGGCAATTAATGCCGCCCGCTCTTCCGCCGGTATATCTCCATAAATAAATACAGGAAAAATAAAAAGAGAGATTAAGAATAAAATTATTGGTTTCATTTTCACTTCCTAAACTTCGGAATAATATCTATATTTATATTTTTTTTTATCATTTGTCCGCCGGGTCTTTTTTCAACAAATACAAACCGGTATTCTCCAATAAAACCCGGACCCGGATTCCAGGAAAAAATCCTCCTTTCCGTGTCAAGAGTCGAACCGATAGGAAGGGGAGAAATGCTCAATGTTGATTCTTCCGAATCAGGGAGATGAATTTCCAGACGTTCCAATTCTTTGATTTCAACATGTATTGTGCCGTTTTCATCAGGATAAACGATTTGCGGTTCGATATTTCCGTTATACCCTTTTTTGATTCTAACTGGTCTTGAATAATCTATAGGAATATCCCGGATGGGATATCGGAACAGGCAAGCCTGTTCCCTACACGCTTTGCGCGCTGCGCTGTGAGCTGCACGTTGCGAATCATTCTGAATAGTAAAATACCGGCTGCCGATACCATCGGTGTTCCCGGCATCGTCGCTGGCGGTCCATTGAATAGTGTGCACGCCGTTTTCATAGGTAGTGGTGTCCAAATAAAAGTATCCAACGGCACCATTGCTGTTATTGTAATTGGGAAATAATGCGGCAATATCTGCCCGGTATTGATTGTAAACCGGGTTTCCCACTGCCACACTATCCACCCATACGGTTATAGTGGAACCGTCAATGGGAACGGTATTGGGTAAGGGCGTCAGTACCCAGCCGAAATTAACAAACCGGTTACCTGAAGCAGTCCCCCCCTGGGTAGGGGTATCGATGGCACCGAAAGGTTTAACGGCATTAGCATTGTCACAGTGTATGGTTTTGGTTCCCATGGTGGTGGTATTGCCGACACGATCGGTGGCAATGGCATAAATCACAAACGTACCGTTGCCCCCGCCGGGTAAGAAGTTGGTCAGCATCATGTAACCCCAACCGGCCCTGGTATTATTGGGATATTGAGGATATGCCGCCGACACATCCGGCCGTGCCCCCTCCACCAGGGTGGCATCGCCGATATACACAAGACCGGTACCTTGCTGCCGATATATTTTCACGGTATCGATGCCGGTGTCATCCAGCGCCCAGCCGGTAACAGGTATACTGCTGACCACGGTTGAACCATCGACGGGTGTATCGAAAGAACCGAAAGGCGGCTCTTTATCTTCAAGTGCACCGGTTGTCGCCGACGTTTCTTCACTGTATTCACTGACAACCGTGTTTTTATTGTTGTTATGTGGATGGGTTTGGGTTTTTACCACAAAGTAATATGTTGTTCCCGGACTTAAACCGCCTACAATATAGGAGCCGGCGGTTTTATCGGCTGTTTTGCCCACATATGTCCAGGGACCCCCGGGGGCGGTGCTGTAATAAACCTCATAACCTCCGCTGTCAGTGGTATATGTAATAGGAGTCCAGGAAATAGTGATGGAAGAAGCAGGGGATTGAACAGCAATTACATTTGCCGGGGCAATGGTCTGGGTATCCGCCCACCCCGGATCCAGGCCGGTTAAAAATGTTCGTAACCCGTTATCATCGGTATAAAGACCGTTGTAACCGATATTTAAATAAAACAGGCGGCTTAGATTTGTAAAACTTGTGGGGACAGCACCGGTCAACTGGTTGGAACCCAGGTAGAGATACTCGAGTTCATTGAGATTCCCCAGCTCTGAAGGAATGCCGCCGCTCAACCGGTTGGAGGAAAGGAAAAGAGCGTTCAAGCTGCTGAGATTTCCCAGTTCGGGCGGGATGTTGCCGGTCAAATGGTTATTGTTCAGTCCTAGATATCGCAGGTTAGCGAGGCTCCCTAATTCCGGGGGAATGGTGCCGCTCAACTGCGTGCTGTTCAGGAAAACATACTCAAGTTTACTAAGATTCCCCAACGTTGAGGGGATACTGTCGCTCAATTTGTTATCGGACAGGTTAAGTGAGGTCAAATTTTTGAGATTTCCCAATTCCACTGGGATGCTTCCGGTCAATTGGCAAAGGTTCAGGTCTAAATAACTAAGCTTTTCCAGGTTTCCCAGTTCCGAAGGGATGCTGCCGCTCAACTGGGTATCGGACAGGGAAAGCTCAAGCAAATTACCGAGCTTTCCCAACTCTTTAGGGATGCTGCCAGTCAATGGGATGGAGCTCAGCCAGAGCTTTTCCAGTCTGCTGAGTTTTCCCAGTTCAGGGGGTATGGAGCCCTTGAGCGAATTAAAACTCAGGTCAAGATATTCCAGGCTGGTTAAATTGCCCAACTTCGAGGTTATTGATCCGGTTAAATTATTCAGAACCAGGTGTATTTCGGTCACATGATCGTTCGTTACTATGATGCCAAACCAGGTGCCTTCGGTTCCGGGCATGGCAAAACCATCGGCAGCCAATGGCGGGGTTTTCCACCCGGTGTTATCGTACCAATTGTCACCGTTGGCAGCATGGTAAAAGGCAATTAATGCCGCCCGCTCTTCCGCCGGTATGGCAGCATACAGTGTGATCGCCCCGGATAAAATAACCCATAAGACGATTACCATCAAACACCAAAATATAGGTCTCTGTTTCATAATAGTATTATACTCCTTTTGTTTATTAATATATAATATATAAGATAACACAAATACCAGGTTTTTGGTTCAATCGGATAAAATTTAACCTTTTTTGAGGGGATACTGAATTAGAGACGTTCTCAACGGGTAAATATTTATAAATATTTACTCGTTCTTCTTGACTTTTCCGGCATGTGCCCTTTTTCACACGATTGCTGTGAATCCTTTGTTGTGATAAAATGTATTCTACTTAAAGGAGGTAAAAAATGGAAAAAAATGTCAAAAAAGAGCTCAGGCGAAAAATCCCGTTTTTAGCTTATTCGTGGAACGAAATGAAAAAGATAATTTTAATATTAACAACAGCAGCCGTCATTTTCATTACCAATAATTGCCTGGCAGAAAGGCTGCTAAGAGGAGTATCGACCGATAAAAAAATTTCGTTTGAGAGAAATGAAATCAAAAAACTGTTTTTAGACAATCCTCTCAGTGGGTCTAAATATGACCCCACCACCGGGAAGGTTTACGGGCTTTCATCTTCCAACGGTGTATGGTACTTTGCATCCATCGATATCGGAACAGGGAAAATTGAACAATTGAAATCCTTACCGGAGGTTATGAAATTTGGAATGGGAAATGCTGCTGTCGATAGGGAACAGCGAAGATATTTTTTTGTCGGTTCAGTAAAGGGAAACTGGTATCTCTATATTCTTAATATCGACACTGGTGAGATGATTTACAGGTATAAATTGAGAAGACCTTTTAAATTCATCGCCTATTTTCGCCGGACTGATAGGCTTTACGGATTGAGTGAAAGGGAAGGCACCTATTATTTTATCTCATTTGATATCTATTCGGGCAGGATGGCGGAGGTAAGCAAACTCTCGAAACTTTCGCGTTTAAAAGGCACGTCTCGAAAAATAGATTCTCGAAAGGGGGTGTTCCTTTTCGAAGGGGTTTTTAATGGCCGGAATTCGCTTTTGGCAATCGATATACCGGAGGGCAGGATAAAAGCGGTAAATGCCTTTAGAGTCAGTGTGAATGATTATCGCATCCATTTTTTTGGAAGAAATCAGCCAGTCAATATGCTTTATACCTTTGGAGTGGGTAATTGTGTGGTGGCAGCAGGATATTGTAAAACGTGCGGGGCTGGTTTTTTGGCTCACTTCTCTCCCCGGTTCGAAAAAATAGAAGAGACCCTGGGGCAGATTGAGAAGGAAATTAAAACCAAAGGCGGTAAAAGTCTTGCGGAGATGAATATTTACGTTGTCGGCGGCAGGATCAGAAATGCTGCTTCTTATAAGAATGCGATCAAGGTCTATCAGGTACTGGCAGAAATGTTTGGCACTACTTATAAGGGCGATAGAATTTTCCATTTGGGTATCGTATATAACATAATCATTGACAATGGGAATATCGATATCTTCTTCTGATATTCTCTGTAAAAAGAAACGGACCAGGCGAAAAATCTTTCTATACTAAAAAAGTATGATTTTAAAAAATCATATTTTTTCATAATTGAAAAAAAGGGAATTATATATATTATTATGGTGGAACTCCGGAACAACGGCATACGGAACCGCGGACCCGTAGAACCGTAGTTAGAAAACCGGAGGGAACAAACAAAATGGAAAAAAATTAAAAAAAGGAGGTAAACCATGAAAAACAAAAAATTTGACAGAAGGTTAGCGTTAAACAAACTCACGGTTGCTAATCTGCAAAAAAATGAGATGACCATCATTAAAGGTGGTGTTACTGAAGACACCTGCCCCCACAAATGCCCCACCACTGATCCCGGCACCACCGAAGAAACCTGGGAAGCTACCTGTGTTACTGGTTGGAGCTGTACAAATCAAACTTCTTGTTAAAAACTCTGTCTGATTTTAACGATTCGTTACCGCCTCAACTTGCCTGTGTAAAATGTATCCGCTTGCCCGTTTGCAAGGGCATCGGCACAGCAAAAGGCAAGTTGAGGCGGTTTCTAAACTCACTCTATTTTAACTGATCTTTGCACAAAACTGATCAATTCCAGCCGGTTCTTGACTCCCAGCTTCTTATAAATATTGTAAATATGGGTTCTAACCGTGGTCAGTGAAATGAAAAGGACATCTTCTATTTCCTTATTGGTTTTTCCTTTCAGGACAAGGTGCATAATTTCCTGTTCCCGGGGAGAAATGTCATATTTAGAAAAAATACGTTCCATTTCTTTTTCTGTTTTAAGACGGAGGGTAAGACGTTTCATGCGCGTGCGGTGCCACAGCAGGATCAGTGCAGCTATACCCAGTGCAGCCAACGTTTGGAACCACCATGTTTCCCAGAAAGGGGGCGTAATGACAATTTTTAACCATGCCCCCTCTTCATTCCATACCCCGTCATGACTGGACCCTCTCACCCTGAAAATGTATTCCCCCGGATCAAGGTTGGTAAAGGTGATATCACGCTTATATCCCAAATGAATCCAATGGTCATGAAGCCCCTCCATCTTATATTTATATTGATTTTTGGCTGGGTTCGTATAATCCAGTGCCGCAAATTCCAACGATAACATGTTATCTTTGTATGAGAGGGTCACTTCATTGGTATAGCTGATATGCTTTTGCAGAGGGGAATCACCGCCAATGCCAACCGGTTGATTCAATCGTTTAAAGCCGGTAATAGCCACGGGAGGGATATATGAATTATGCGTTATCCGGTCCGGGAAAAAGGCATTGAATCCATTGACTCCGCCGAAAAACAATTCACCCCTTTGACTTTTAAAGCGAGATTCCTGGTTAAAATTATAGCCCTGAAGCCCATCCCTGAGGTCATAGTTCCCGAATACCCCGGTTGATGGGTTAAACCTGGATATTCCCCGGTTGGTACTGAGCCACAGGTTCCCATGATTGTCCTCTAATATTCCGTTAATCGTATTGTCGGGGAGGCCATCCCGGGTGGTATAGTGGGAAAAAGTTCCCTTTTCCCGGTCAAATCTATTAAGTCCCCCACCGTCTGTACCGATCCAGAGGGTTGCGGTTTGGTCTTCATAAATTGAGAATACATCGTTATCACTTAAACTGTGGGGATTGTCCAGGTCAAACCGGTAATGAACAAAGGCTTCATTTTTGGGATCAAATTGATTTAATCCTTCTTCCTCGGTACCAATCCAGAGGCCGCCGGTTCGAGTTTTTATAATCGTAGTGACCTTATTGTTACTCAGGCTGGTGGAATCGTTGGGATCGTGCAGGTAACGGGTAAATGTTTCCGTTTGCAGGTTAAATTTATTGAGTCCCCTGTCACGGATCCCAATCCACAGCACACCAGGGGATTCAACAACAAGCGAGTGAACATAATTGGAACTCAGGCTGTTGGCATTATTGGGATCATGTTTGTAACAGGTAAATGTCCCGGTTTTGGGGTCAAATTTATTGAGTCCCCCATTATAGGTCCCAATCCACAGGGTACCGGATTGGCCCTCCACAATCTCGCTAACACAGTTGGAACTCAAGTTGTTGGGGTTTTTGGGGTTGCATTGGTAATGGGTAACTGCCCCGGTTTTACGATCAAATTTATTGAGCCCCCCGGTAATGGTTCCAATCCAGAGTATTCCTTCCGGGTCTTCATAAATGGAGAGAACCATACCGGGAGTTAAACCATTGGGATTGTGGGGGTCGTGGTGGTAATGGATAAATTTCCTTTTATTTCGGTCCAGCTTAACGCCCCCTCCCCCCTGGGTTCCAATCCAGAGTATCCCCCCGCGGTCCTCGTAAATGCAATAAATGGGATGCCCACTTAAGATATTGGGATCATTGGGAATGGTTTCGTACCGGGAAAATATTCCTGTCTGGGGGTCAAATAGATTGAGACCTGCTTCCCAGGTACCGACCCACAATTTGCCGTCACCGCAGGAGTAAATGGCGCTGACATAATTATTACTCAGACTATTGGGATTAGTGGGATCATGTTGGTAAGAGGCGATAATAGTTCCTGTTTTGGGATCAAATTTGTGGAGACCTGCCCCCATGGTACTCATCCAGAACACGCCGGAGGGGTCTTCATAAACGGACCATACATAACGCATGCCTACTCCTTTGGGGTTCTCGGGGTCCGCATAATAACGGGTAAAGGTTTCGGTTCCAGGATCGAATTTATTAAGGCCTCCTCCCATGGTTCCAATCCAGAGGATGCCGGAACGGTCTTCATAAACAGAATAAATCAAATTATTACTCAAGCTGTGGGGATTATTCGCATCATATTGATAACGTTTAAAGGCTCCGGTTTCAGGATCGAATTTATTAAGGCCTCCTCCCAGGGTACCAACCCAAAATACCCCGGTACGATCCTGGTGAATCGCCCAAACCCTATTGTGGCTCAAACTGTTGGTGTTATTGGGGTCGTGTCGGTAATTGGTAAAGGTATCTGTTTGGGGATCAAATCGATCCATCCCTGCGCCGGTTCCCACCCACAGTATACCTTTTCTATCTTCAAAAATCGTCCTGACGCGATCATGGCTTAGACTGTTGGGAGATTTCGCGATATTTCGATAAATCGTGAACTTGTTGGCGTCGTATTTCATCAACCCACTACCCGTGGCCAACCACATGAATCCATTACTGTCCTGTAAAATGCAAAATATTGAAGCAGGAGAGAACCCACGGTCACCTGAAAACCGTTCCAATTCCCACTTCATTTCCTTTCCCAGCAAACTGGTTGAAATTAAAAAGATGAGTATGATTTTTTTCATTCTTTTACTCCTCACTTAACCTTATATTTTACTCTTTTCAATCACATTTTATCATGCATTCTATGTTAATTCGAGGAAGAGGGGGCAACTACGATCATCTCTGAGGTCACGAGGAAGAAAAGTGACAGGCAAAGAATTCACGAACTCTCGTACCGCACGGGCACTCTGAAAAAACTAATGCCCTCCGTGCGGATATCCTATCCCATATTTTTATCTACAGGATGGACATAAAAACTAAAAAAAATTAAAAACTTTTAGTATGTCCATCCTCAACTCCTATTAGAACTCTGTCAGAACTTTTTTGCCTCCGGCGGCCCGCTTTTTTGTAAAAAAGCGGGGCAAAAAACTTTTCATACACGGTCAAACATCGTAGCACTCTTTATAAGGGTATTTCCCATTGGTATCATTCTCTTTCTTTTCTTCCTACTTGCCAACTGCCAACTGCCAACTGCCAACTGCCAACTGCTTTCGCCAGCAGCGCCGGGATGATTAGGAGATCACCCACCAGCGCAAGAATGATAGCCACTGCCGAAAGCGCTCCAAACCGGGCAACAGGAAGAAGATCACTGAGAGAACAAACAGCAAAACCCGCAACCAGGATTACCGAGGTCAAGATGTGCGCCGGGGCCGTTCGCTCCAACGTTGCCTGGATAGCCATCTCCGAACCTTGCCGCGGCGCCAGCCGCAGAAAGTGTCCCAGGGTGTGAAACGTATCGTCAACCGCCAACCCCAGGGCAATAGAAACTGTCATCACCGAAGCACTTTCCAGGGGGATTCTTAACCACCCCATCCCTCCCAATACCAACGCCACCGGCCACAGGTTGGGCACCAGTACACGGAGAGTGAGGCGAATACTGCGTATCAGCAGAAGAAAAACCAGGGCCACACACAAAAGAGTCAACGACAACGAGACAATCATACCACGCATCAACTTCCGCTGGGCCAGGAGAATCAAGGGATACTGGCCGGTGATCCAATTCTCAGTGTCGGGAAAGAGCTTCTCTGCGTCGGTAATTACTTCCCGGAACAACGGCTCTATCTGGTTGAAGCTTAGCATCGGCACCAGTAAAGTCACCCGTGCACTCTGCCCATCCGCAGTTATCAAGGCGTGGAGCAACTTGCGGCTCTCCGGGGCCGTTTGGATCAACCCCAGGGCCATCCAGCGGATGCTGTCGGTCACCTCGCCTTCAACCAGAGTGGAACGGATCGTGGCTTCCACCAGGTCACCCGAACTGATAGCCCCATAGACAAGCGGTTTGGAGCGCAGCCGGGCGGAGAGTTGGGCCAGCCGCTGCTGAGCCAGAGGGTCCAGGAAAGGGGCTTCCTCCTCTTCCCCTTCACTGCGACTGCTGCCGCGGTGAGAGAGGATCAATTCCGCAGCATAGATCCCCACGCCGTGCTGCTGCAGTTTTTCTAGTTGTGCACGGACCGGGTGGCGCTTTGGAAAATACCTGCCCAGGTTGTCTTCCACCTGTATCCGGGTCACTCCCAGCAGCGCTAAAATAAACGCTGCCGTTGTCCCGGCCAGGACCAGTGGGCGGCGGAACACTGCCCAATGGGCCCATGCCCGGCCGCGGCGCCGCGCCCAGGTTTCAAAGGGACGCGTCGCCTGCTGCACTGACTTCTTTGGGGCACCCGCCAGCAAGACGGGATACAAGGTGAAAGCCAGGATAGTCATGACAGCGATTCCCAGGGCGGCCCAGGCCCCCAGCGTGCGTACCGGGGGCACACTCGCAGTGACAAGGGAACCAAACGCCACCAGCGTGGTGAACCCGGTCCACAACACCGGCCACCCCTTGGTGCGATAGGTTTCCAACACCGCCTCCCTGGAATTCATTCCCCGCTGGGCCAGATCACGGAAACGCACCAGGAGATGCACTGCGGTGGCTAAAGAAATAACGAAGAGAAGGGGCGCCAGGATGATGTTTACCAGGTTGAGTCGTCCCCCCAGGTAACCAATGACGCCAAAAAGGATCACCTGACACACCCCAACGAAGACCAGGGGGACAGCCACGTCTTGTAAACGTCGAAAGATGACTGCGATAAAAATCGCTGCCAGCAGGACCAGGAGAGGTAAGAAGCGTGTCGCTGTGGCGAGCAGGGAACGGTCCATTGCCAGGTGCAGGACCGGCAGCCCGGAAATATGAGCCTTGATATTCGCAGGCGGCCGGGCAATGAGATCGTCAAGACGGTGCAGCAATTCCCGCTCGGCAGCGGGCGGCAAGTCGGCAATCACCACCAGCATGGTGATTGTCTCGCCGTCAGGGCTTACCCAGCCCGCACCAATGTCCGGGCCTTCCTTCAAAACCCGGGCACGAAAAGCTGCCGGATCAGGCGGAGGCCATTCCAGGAGAAGCCAGCGATGTTGAGCTGCAAGCCCGATTGCCGCCTCCACCCCGGGGAGCGAGGCCGCTCGATTCTCCACTTCATCAAGCCAGATCAGGCCCTGCTTTGTCCATAACCCGCGGCCGCTTAATGCCACGCGCACAGCCTGACCGCCTCCGAATTCCTGGCGGAATTGCCTATAACGCTGCAGCGCCCCGGCATCACGGGCAAAAAAAACCTCCGGGGAATTATCGTTCTCTAGTTGCAAGACCCCCGGCATCATTGCCAGGGCAAGGGCAACGTGAAAAACCACCACCAGGCGCCGGTGGCGGAGGAGAACATTCAGTGCGCCTATTTCTTGAACTCCAGGAGCGTGGCGCAGTTATTCATGGGCCGGTTGTTGGGAGTGACAATTGAAAAACCCTGCCCTTTGCGGATGCCCCGCAAGTTGGCCCGGAAACGAAAACCCGCGAAGGCCTCGGGGTGAGCCTGGAACTTGACTACCTTGTGAGTTCGGCGGTTTTTGGCGGTGACAACCCATTTCCGAGGGTCCACGTGCACGATCTCCCAGGCCAGGGGCTTACTTGGTGGACCACTTATTTTAGGAATCCGCTTACCAAACTTTCTTCGTCCACGGGGAGGGCCTCCTGGTAGGCCTTCCTCAACGATCAGTTGGCTCAGCCGGGCATTCCTTGGCCCCTGGACTGAGAAACGCTGTCCACGCTTCACCGAACCCAGGTTGGCATCAAAGGTCTGCCCCTTGAAAACCGCCGGGGGCAGCCGGAACTTCACCACGTTTCCTGTGGCGGTCTCCCTGGCAGTGACTACCCAGCTTTGGGGTTCAACAGATATTACTTCGTACTCCAGGACCTCGCCCGGCGGCTGGGCTCCATGCACAAAAACCGCCATTGCCACAAAGGCAAAAGCGGCACCCAATATTACTGTAATTACTGAAAATCGTTTCATTGCTTATCCTCCTTTGATAACAGGGGAATTGTTTTCTAAACACATGACTATTATATGGCAAATATTATCATTTTTCAACCCTCGGCGCCCCACGGCCAGGGACTCGTCAAAGTCCTCATTTTTAAAAGAGAAACCACAGATTTCGCAGAAAAAAAATAAAAAAATCTGCGTAATCTGTGTAATCTGTGGTTCCTTAATATCTGATAACTGACTTCGTGGTGTGAAAAAAGAGCCAGGATGCTTTATTAGATTGAAATTAATGATAAAATAGTGTAGGATATTGGCATGAAAGACGAAAATACGAAAAGTAAAAATAAAGAAAAAGAAATTGACCAATACATCGGCGGTCAGAAGGACCTGCTGGATAAGAAAAAAGGAACCATTAGAAAGTATAAAGAATTTTTCCTGGGAAAGGTTTCCTTTTTTTATTTTCTCAAGTATGAATTAATTATGCTGTTTTTTTCCCGGGTACCTACTGCCCTGGGGTTTGCCCTGAGAAAACTTTTTTTTCCTACACTTTTTAAAAAGGTTGGGAAAGGAGTTGTTTTTGGCAGGAATATGACCATTCGTCACCCCAAAAAGATCGAAATCGGTGAAAGTGTGGTGTTTGACGATAATACGGTCATCGATGCCAAAGGCGAAGATAACAACGGCTTGAAGATTGGCAATAATGTACTAATCGGCCGGAACACCGTCATTAGCTGCAAGGGAGGAGATATTGAGATCGGCGATTATTCCAACATCGGGCCCAACAATATCATTATTTCCGAGAGTGTTTTTAAAATAGGTAAATACGTTTTTACCGCGGGTAACGTCTACATGATCGCTGGAGGTAATCATTCCTTTGACCGCAGGGATATTCCCATCTGGCTCCAACCGTGCGTGTCAAAAGGAGGTATAATCCTGGACGACGATATCTGGATTGGAGCGTCCTCCACGGTCCTGGATGGTGTACGTATTGGCAGGGGTGCAATCATCGGTGCAGCGTCCCTGGTCCACAAGCGCATTCGACCCTATACCATCAACGTGGGGATTCCTGCCCAGATGGTGAAAAGAAGAGAGTAGTTTTTTAGCCACGAAGGCATTTACAATGCGGTAAAAATCACGAAGATACACAAAGAAGAAAAGATTTTTGTTTACATTTTTTTTCTATTTTTTTAAAATAAGGGGAATGAGAAAAAAATTTTTTAATTATGGAGAATCAAATGGGCAAACGGCTGGTATTTATCGGTGCGGGACATGCACATTTAACAGCGATAACGAATTTATCCCGTTATACCGGTGACGGGCATACGGTTACGGTTATCAGCGCAGGCTCTTATCATTACTATTCCGGTATGGGACCGGGGTTGCTGTCCGGGGTCTATACACCCCAGGAAGTTCGTTTTAATGTTAAGCGGTTGACTGAGTCCCGTGGGGGTGAATTTATTGAAGATAAAGCAATAACCGTTGACCCGGGAAAGCGGACGATTCAATTAAAAAACGGTAAAACCGTGGATTATGATGTAGTTTCTTTTAATACCGGCAGTGAGATTGCTACCGGTCCGGTGGATGCATCCTATGACAATATTTTCAAAGTTAAACCCGTAGAGAATATGTTTATTGCACGGTGTAAAATTATGGAGGCGTTAAAAAAAGGCCCGCTGAATATCGCAGTGATTGGGGGTGGTGCTGCCGGTGTGGAAATGGTAAACAATGTCTGGCGCATCGCTGCCGATATGAAAGTAGAGTCAAAAACGAAAATCACCATGATTTCCAGGGGAAAACTACTGCACCGCTTTCCTCCCAGGGTCAGGAAATTAGCTGTTAAAAGTATGAATGCCAAAGGAATCGCACTGGAAGAGGATATGCCGGTGAAGGAGAATACAAAAGAAAAATTTCTCCTGGAAGACGGGCGGGAGATTCCTTTTGATTTCGCATTTGTGGCTACAGGTACGAAACCGTCGGACCTGTTCAAGGAATCCGGGATTCCCACGGGAGATGACGGTGGTTTGTTGGTCAATGAGTATTTGCAGTCAATAAAGTACCCGGAAATCTTTGGGGGTGGAGACTGCATCAGCTTTAAGCCCCGCCCCCTTGATAAAGTAGGTGTCTATGCAGTACGGGAGAATCCCATTCTTATGGAAAACCTGTATGCGGCCCTTTCCGGCGGTGATTTTCAAACCTTTAAACCCCAGGAAGTCTACCTGCTGATCCTGAATATGGGAGATGACACCGGCATTTTCAACCGCAAATCACTGACTTTTGCAGGTAAACTTGCATTTAAAATAAAAGACCGGATCGACAGGAAATTCATGAGAGTATTTCAGCTGTCTAACGAGTTGGATGATAAAGTGGAATGTAGTAATGCGGCCTCAATGGGGTAATATGTTAAGAAGCGTGGTACGATGACTGACCATGTATGAAAAGCTTTTGCGGGGGGTCCAGGGCAAAAAGGAGGAAGTTAAGAAGTTGAGAAGATAAGAAGTTAAGTAAGCTGAAGGCTTCCTCATCCATCTGAAACGGGGCTTTTTGTATTAATTGCTTTCAATGTCAAAAAAGGACGCCTAATCGGTTGGTTCTGGTAAGGAAGCCTTCGAGATGGTCCGAAGGACCTTCTGCGGCCCCCCTCGCCGAGGGGCTGGACGCAGGAGGCAAAATAAGAAAAGAGGTGAATGATGAGTTTGATAAATTATTTTAAGCCGGTGGTAACGATTACGCCGGATGAAGTGCGTGAAATGATTAAAGGCAAGAAACCGGAGGAATTTTGTCTCCTGGATGTGCGTCAGCCTAAGGAGTATGAGCGGGGGCATATCCCGGGATCGGTATTAATTCCTCTTGCTCAATTGCCGGAACGGATTGGTGAGTTAGACCCAAGGAAACCTATCATTGCGTACTGTGCTATTGGCGGCCGGAGCCGGGCAGCGGCTTCGATCTTACAGGATGGAGGTTTTGAAGCTGCCTATAATTTAAAAGGTGGTTTCAATGCCTGGAATGGGCTGGCTGTAGAAGGCCCACCGGAGACGGGAATGGCCTATTTTGAAAAAGTGGATAAAGCGGAAGATGTTCTTTTGCTGGCCTGGGCATTGGAAGAAGGAACGCGGCGGTTTTATGAGGCGATGGCGGATCATACGGAAGATGAAAATGCAAAAAAGATTTACGTTGGCCTGAAAGAGGTAGAAAAAAACCACCAAAAAGTCATCACCAATTTGTATTATGAAATCACAGGTACCACTGCTGATGCAGTGACACCGTTTTACAGCAAATATTTGTCCGAAGATGAAATGGAGCAATTGATGGAAGGCCAGATGAAACTCAATGACGTACTGGCCTGGGCCCGGAAGCAAGACTTGAAACGTGTGCTGGAATTTGCCATTGCTTTGGAAGCCAAGCTTTACGACCTTTACTTCCGCATGAAAGGGAAATACAAAGAACTTGCCATGAATAAGGTCTACTCAACACTGGAGGCTGAAGAAAAACAGCACATAGACCTTTTTACAGACCTATTGGAGAAGAAGTTATAGAGAGAATCCAAAATAATGTCACTTTTTTAAGTATGTGACGAGGAGCTCAAACTGGAGAAGCATGAGGTGAAGAAATATACAAAATACCTGACGATTATTGCATGTCTTTTTTTATTATGGTACAGTGCAGAGGGACAAGGGGAAAAAATAGCACGTTTAAATTTAATGCCCTTGCCGGCACAGGTTGCCGTGCAGGAGGGGAAATTTCCAGTGACAGTATCTTTTACCGCCGGGATTGAAAAAAAAACAAAAGCTGATACAGGACGGGCTGCCAGGGCTGTGCGGCGTATGCTGAAGCGGCTGGCAGGTCGAACCGGGCTATTTTTCACTGATAATAAAATTCACATCAAATCCAAATCCCTGGAGACTGCTTTGCGGATTCGTTTCAAACGAGAGGGAAGACTCCGGTTGGGCGAAGATGAAACCTACAGTCTGATGGTAACCCCTGAATACATTCAATTGAACGCAGAAACTGATATTGGTATTTTACGGGGTCTTGAGACGTTACTGCAACTTGTGCGTGCGGATAAGGAGGGGTATTATTTTCCGGCAGTGATGATCGAAGACCGGCCGCGTTTTGTCTGGCGGGGGCTTCTTATTGATTCTTGCCGCCATTTTATGCCGGTGGAAGTAATCAAGCGCAACCTGGAGGGTATGGCAGCGGTGAAAATGAATGTTCTCCACTGGCACCTTACCGAAGACCAGGGGTTTCGTATTGAGTGCAAAACATTCCCAAAGCTGCACCAATTGGGTTCTGATGGTTTATATTATACACAAAACCAAATACGGGATATTATTGCCTATGCAGCAGACCGGGGTATTCGGGTGATGCCGGAATTCGATATCCCCGGGCATTCTACCAGTTGGCTGGTAGGGTATCCTGGACTGGGCAGCGCTCCCGGCCCCTATACCATTGAGAGGGAATATGGCATCAAAGACCCTACCTTTAACCCTACCATCAAAGCCACTTATAAATTCTTCAATAAATTTTTCAAAGAAATGAGTGCTCTTTTTATCGATGAGTATTTTCATATCGGCGGTGATGAAAATAACGGTAAACACTGGGACGCCAATCCCAAAATACAGGCGTTTAAGCAAAAGCACAATCTTAAAGACAACCACGCACTCCAGGCTTATTTTAACAAAAAGATACTTAAAATCTTAACCAAATACAAAAAGAAAATGGTGGGCTGGGATGAGATATTTCAACCCGAACTGCCCAACACTATTGTGATTCAATCCTGGCGTGGGAAAAAAGCCCTCCGGGAAGCAGCTAAAAAAGGATACAACAGTATTCTTTCCAATGGCTACTACATTGACCTGGCCCAGCCCACGGATTTTCATTATCTGAATGATCCCATCCCGGAAGATTCGAATTTGACCCCGGAAGAAAAGAAACGCATCCTGGGTGGTGAAGCCACCATGTGGGCGGAATTGATTTCGCCTGAGACTATAGATTCCCGCATCTGGCCCCGAACCGCTGCTATTGCCGAGCGATTCTGGTCTTCGGCCCAGGTCAACGATGTCGATGATATGTACCGGCGCCTGGACATTATCAGTTTCCAATTGGAGGAACTGGGGCTGACTCATATCAAAAACCAGGCGATGATACTGCGCCGGTTGACCAATGGAAAAGATACCACGGCACTAAAGGTGTTGGTAGATGTGATGGAACCGTTAAAACTATACGCCCGCCACCACCAGGGGGCTACATATACTTTTTTCTCCCCATTAACCCGCGTGGTGGATGCAGCACTGCCAGATGCTAAAAAGGCCCGCATATTCCGAAAGCAGGCAGCGGCATTTGTGAAGGGCAACCGCACCAAAGAGGCCGCAGAAGTTCTGATTAAGGACCTTAAGCTGTGGAAAGAAAATCATCAAAATTTACAGCCAGTGATCGTGAATTCCCCGGTGTTAAAAGAAATTGAAACCCTTTCGAAGGACCTGGCGAAAATTGCCGATATTGGATTGCAGGCGGTGGAATATATATTGAAAGGGAAAAAGCCCGGTCCTGGATGGATAGAAGAAAACAAGAAAGTTCTTCAGGATGCAAAGAAACCGCGGGGTCATGCCGAGTTGATGGTTGTCACCGCCATCGAGCAGTTAGTTAATGCCTGCAATGGAGATAAATAAGCTTCTGTTTTTTTTAGCCACGAAGGTACACGAAGGGGCACGAAGAGAAGAAGATAAGAAAAAAAATGGTACCAATGGGAAATACCCTTATGAAGCATAGTACGATGACTGACCGTGTATGAAAAGTTTTGTGGGGGTCCAGGGGGCGGTTTTTCAAAAGAGCCCCCTGGTCGCCGAAGGCAAAAAGCAATGATGAATTTTAAACGGTTTTTTATTTTGTTGGCAGCCGCTTTGGTGCTGGTGACCGGGTGTAAAAGAGGAATTGAAATCAAAACTATTGAAATAAACCAGGGATGGCAATTCCGGCAAAAAGGAAAAGAAAAATGGTTTAAGGCCATTGTGCCCGGATGTGTTCATACTGATTTAATGGCTAATGGTTTGCTGGAAGACCCGTTTTACCGGGATAATGAGAAAAAGGCCCAGTGGGTGGAAGAGGAAGATTGGGAATATCTAACCCGTTTTACAGTAGATAAGAAACTGTTGAAAAAAGAAAACATTGAAATCGTGCTTTACGGATTGGATACGTATGCACAGGTTTATCTCAACGATTCCCCGCTGCTGGAAGCGGACAACATGTTCAGGGAGTGGCGGGCAGAGGTTAAACCGCTGCTGAAGTTGGGTGAAAATACGTTACGGATTCATTTCCGGTCTCCGGTAAAAAAAGTGCAGCCGCGGTGGGAGCAATTGGGGTATGAGTTGCCTGAAGGGCCGCAGGTAATGACACGGAAAGCACCGTATCATTACGGTTGGGACTGGGGACCGCGGTTGGTGACTTGCGGTACCTGGCGGCCTGTGGTGTTGAAAGCCTGGAACCGTGCACGCATCCAATCCCTGCAAATCGTTCAACAGGCACTGGAACCGGGAAACGCCCGGCTTACTGCTGAATTGGAGATTGAAGCCAATGCTTCGGCTGTGGGCCAAACAGCAAAGATATCCATCCTGGAACAGGATAAAACCCTGGCGCATACCACACTTCAACTGAAGCCGGGAACCAACCGGGTTGCCCTGGAATTTGAAATCAAAAATCCCAGGCTCTGGTGGACCAATGGTTTAGGGGAACCGCACCTTTACCACCTGAAGGCCCGGTTAAAATTAGGGAGTCGGTTATTGGATGAAGTGTCTCAAGCCATTGGTTTGCGCACCGTGGAGTTGGTAACAGAAAAAGATGAAAAAGGTGAAAGTTTTTATTTTAAGTTAAACGGAGTGCCGTTGTTTATCAAGGGGGCCAACTATATCCCGCAGGATAGTTTTGTCACGCGGGTAACGGATGCCCAATATAAAAAACTGATCCCTGATGCCCGCGATGCAAACATGAACATGCTGCGGGTTTGGGGCGGTGGGATTTATGAAAACGATATTTTTTATGATTTGTGTGATCAGGCGGGTATCCTGGTGTGGCAGGATTTTATGTTTGCCTGCGGCATGTACCCCGGGAATGATGACTTTTTAAAAAATGTCCGGCAGGAAGCTGTGGATAATGTCAAACGTTTGCGTCATCATGCTTGTATTGCCTTGTGGTGCGGCAACAATGAAGTGAGTGAAGCCTGGCACAACTGGGGATGGCAAGAGCGATTTTCCTCGCAGCAGCAGGAGCAAATATGGAGTGACTATCAAAAACTGTTTCACGACATTTTGCCGCAAGTGGTTAAGGAATATGATAATGGGCGGTTTTACTGGCCATCATCGCCCAGATACGGCCGCGGCAATGAGCGCAGTCAGTATGAAGGGGATTCGCATTACTGGGGCGTGTGGCACGATGGCGAGCCTTTTGACGTATTCAAGAAAAAAATTCCACGATTTATGAGTGAGTTCGGGTTTCAATCTTTTCCCCGGATGGAAACCATTGAGCGGTTCACGCGGATTGGGGATCACGATATTGATTCGGAAGTGATGAAGGTTCATCAAAAGCATCCCCGTGGTCTTGAATTGATTAAAACCTATATGGCGCGTGACTACCCGGTTCCTATAAAGTTGGAACATTTTCTTTACATTTCCCGGCTTTTGCAGGCAGAGGGGATGAGGACCGGGATTGAAGCGCATCGCCGGGCAAAGCCGTACTGCATGGGTACGCTTTACTGGCAAATGAATGACTGTTGGCCGGCGGTATCGTGGTCTGGTATCGATTATTACGGTAATTGGAAAGCGCTGCATTATTTTGTGGGGAAAGCGTATGAAGATGTGCTGGTTTCGCCGGTGGAAGAGGATGGGAAATTAAAGGTTTATATTGTTTCTGATAAATTACAATCCCTGGAGGGGTTGTTGGTAATGAAGTTGATGGATTTTTCCGGTAAAACGTTATGGGAGCAGGCTGAGGTTTGCCGCATCGATGCCAATTCCAGCCGCTCTTGTTTTGAGATTGAAGTTAAAGAACTGTTGGAAGGAAAGGATAGGGGGAGTGTGGTATTTTCGGCTGAATTCCGGCAGAGCGAAAAAATCATTGCCGCTAATCTTTATTATTTTGTATCTCCTAAAGAATTGCGTCTGCTTGAGCCTGATATTAAGATAAATATTATTTCTGGTGATGAAGAGTGGGAGGGGGTTACGAAGGGTGGGTTTGAAATTTCCAGTGATACATTGGTTAAGAATGTTTATTTAAGTATTTATGATATTGATAGGCCCCGGCCGTTGATGCATTTTTCGGACAATTATTTTGATTTGCTGCCTGGTGAGACGAGGGTGATTTGTTTTAGTAGTGATAGGTTGGTGAAGAATTTTGGGATGAAATTGGGCATGGTTTCGTTAAGGGATGTATCTCAGACGGTAAGTAGGTAGTAGGTAGTAAGAAGAAGGTAACCTCGAAGCAGAGGATAGTGATTCCAATGGGGTAAAATGTGGTGAAGCGCGGTACTGTGATGGACCGTGTATGAAAAGTTTTTGGAAGTCCA
>JABAOF010000930.1_pt1 | contig 49155 bp, 48 predicted proteins | sample 7062171 | NCBI WGS metagenome assembly JABAOF01 (sample SAMN14538628, study PRJNA623070) | marine sediment metagenome | biome: marine biome [ENVO:00000428]; feature: marine pelagic biome [ENVO:01000023]; material: deep marine sediment [ENVO:00002113] | place: India: Gulf of Khambhat ... | reverse complement strand
CGGTAATAGAGCAAAAGAGTAATTAAGTAATTGCAAATAGCCAATTACACTGTTACCCTATTACGCTATTACTTTCATAAGAAATAATTTTTAATTTTGAATTGTAATTTTGCATTTTTCATTTTGAATTCTCAATCAAATTTCTAAGCGTATATCTTTTTCGCTTCCTCCCACAATTTGTCCTTTTCCTGAAGTGTGAATTCCTCTATTCTCTTACCCTGTTCGGCTGCCAGATTTTCCATATGGTTGAACCGTTTAATGAATTTCTTAGCGGCACTTCGCAGTGACAGTTCGGGATCAACCTTAAGATGCCTCGTTAAATTAACTATTGAAAAGAGTAAATCACCTATCTCTTCCGTTATCTTCTGGCGGTTCTTTAAGGTTTTCAGTTCTTCAATCTCTTCTTCTACTTTTTCAACAACCTGATGCGGGTCTTCCCAATCAAAACCCACCTTTGCTGCTTTCTCTTGTACGCCCCGTGCAAACAATAATGACGGTAATGCTTGTGAGACTCCGTCAAGTGTTCCTTCCCGCCCCTTTTCCTCTTTTTTAATCTCCTCCCAGCGAATTCTTACTTGCTCAGCCGTGGATGCTTCGGCTGTACTAAAAACATGGGGATGACGCCGTTCGAGCTTGGAGATAATTCCTGAGATAACATTATCAATGTTAAAATACTTTTCTTCAGATGCAATTTGGGCATGAAAGACAATCTGCAGAAGGATATCGCCAAGCTCTTCTTTTAGATGGGTATAATCACCCCGGTCAATAGCATCAATTGCTTCATATACTTCCTCTACCAGATATGGCTTAAGGCTGGAATGATCCTGTTCCCGGTCCCAGGGACAACCATTGGACGACCTTAAAGTGGCCATTATCTTAACCAGCTCTTCAAATTTTCTTTGGGCTTTTTTCATATCAGCCGCTCCTTTAACAAATACAGGTCTTCAAAGCTTCATAATAAACGTAAAGAGCCCCCACCGGGGGCTCTTTAAGACAATTCTATCTGAAATGCTAAATCATTACCTTTATCTTTGCTTTTTTCTTCAAGTCCTGTACAAAAGCGCTAAATTTATTCTGCTTCTTCTGCTGTAAAAGTCGGTTCTCTACATCCTTCTTTGCTTCCTCATAAGTATTTTTTCCCGCTGGTTTCCTTTCTCCTGCTTTAATTATATGGAACCCATAGGTTGTCTTTACAGGATCGCTTATATCTCCTGGCTGAAGCTTAAAAAGAGCTTCCTCAAATTCAGGAACCATCTGGCCGTGACTTACCAAGCCGAGATCGCCGCCCTTGTCTTTGTTGCCCGGGTCTTTAGAGTATTTCTTAGCCAGCTCGGCAAAATCCGCTCCCTTTTCGAGCTGGTCCTTAATATCCTTAGCTTGAGCTTCATCCTCCACCAAAATATGGTTTGCCTGTATTTGTTCTTCATGTTCAAATTGAGCCGGATTTTCATCGTAATATTTGCGAGTTTCCTCTTCCGTTACTTTTAGCCCTTTGGTTACCTCTTCAGAGAGTTTGGATATCAAACCTTGCCTTCGTATGTTCTCCTTAAGTTCGCTAATTTCTATGTTCTCTCGCTTCAAGGCATCCTGGAACTGCTTCTCATCGGGAAACATTTGCCGTATGCTGTTCATACGATCGTTAAGTTCCTTTTCAGTCACCTTAATGCCTCTGCGGTCTGCTTCACTCAGCATAAGCTCCTGATCAATCAAGCTGTCTAAAATGCTTTTCTTATATTCTTTCTCCATTTTCTTTTGCTCAGACTGAGGAACACCACTCTGTTGATGCTGCTTTATTAGGCTCTCATATTGCTTCTCCACTTCTTTAAGATAGATCTTCTTACCATTGACCGTAGCAGCAACTTTTGCGCATCCAATGAGGCCGAGGACAAAAACAAGCCCTACTGCAAGCAGCATTACTAGCCTAAATTTTTTCATCTCTATTCCCCTTTTTATTTATTAATCTGCAGCATTTCCCCATTGGGATGCTGCGAGATTTAAATTATTATATCACTAATTAGTTGATGAAGGAATTTTAAAAGATATTTACCGTCAGGAATTCTTACAACCAGGCTCTGTCTGGATGGTTTGAAAATAATATCCCGGTACCGGGACGACAATTTCTTTTCAAGACTGGGTGTGAGTCTTACTGGTCTTAAAGCAACCTTTTCTCTCTCCTGAACAACCTCCCTAATTCCCCTTTCTTTTGCGAGGATCTTGAGATCACAAATCTGCAAAAGATCACCAGCTTCTCTGGGAAGAGGTCCATATCTATCGCGTAACTCTCTCTCAATTTTCTGCCTCTTTTCTGGAACATCAATGGCGGCGATTTTGCGGTATGCTTCAATGCGCAGCGTCTCTTCAGGTATATAAGAAGAAGGGATATACGCACTAACAGATAATTCAACCTTAATCTCCGGAAATTCCTCCAGGGTCTCTCCCCTTAACTCATCCACCGCCTCCTTTAGCAACTGGCAATAAAGCTCGAATCCTACTGCCGCCATATGACCGTGCTGCTCCGGTCCAAGGAGGTTCCCAGCGCCCCTTATTTCCAGATCGCGAAGAGCGATTTTTAAACCTGAGCCTAACTCCGTAAACTCACTAATAGTTTTCAGGCGTTCTCTTGCCCCACTTGTCAAATTTTGAGCTGGCGAAAAGAAAAAATAAGCATAGGCTCGATGATGAGCCCTCCCTACTCTTCCTCTCAATTGGTATAGGGTGCTCAGGCCAAATCTTTCAGCCTGGGTCACTATTAAGGTATTAACATTGGGCATATCCAGACCTGATTCGATAATAGTAGTGCAAACCAGGACATCGCACTTATGCCCTATAAAATCCTGCATTACCTTTTCTAGCCCACGCTCTGGCATTTGTCCGTGCGCTACCGCAATTCTAGCCTCTGGAACCAAACTACTAACATAACGGGCAGCAGATTCTATAATTTGAACTCGATTATTCACGTAAAAGACCTGGCCATCCCTTGCCAGCTCCCTGCGAATTGCCAAGGCCACCATATTCTCATCAAATTCACCTACATAGGTAAAAACAGGATAACGGTCTTCCGGGGGAGTATCAATGATGCTTAAATCCCTTACGCCACTCAAAGACATTTGAAGTGTACGCGGTATAGGAGTAGCGGTAAGAGTCAGAACGTCTACATTTTTTCTAAGCTCCTTTAGCTGTTCTTTATGGGCTACCCCAAAACGCTGCTCCTCATCGACTATAACTAATCCTGGATCCTTAAAATCAACGTCTTTCTGGAGCAGTCTATGAGTACCAATTACAATATCAACTTTTCCTTCTTTCAGACGATTGAGAATCTCCTTCTGCTCCCGGTAGTTTTTAAAACGGCTTAGTACGTTTACGTACACAGGGAAAGTATTCAACCTATCACTGAAGGTAGCGTAATGTTGCTGCGCAAGAATTGTAGTAGGAACCAGTACTATTACCTGCTTACCATCCATTATGGCTTTAAAAGCCGCTCGCAGTGCCACTTCGGTCTTTCCATACCCAACGTCACCGCAGATGAGCCGATCCATAGGCCTGAGTTTTTCCATATCCTCTTTAACATTCTCGATTGCCTTCATCTGGTCGGGAGTTTCATCAAAAGGAAAGGCGTCTTCAAGTTCTCTTTGCCATACAGTATCCGGAGAAAAAGAAAAGCCCTTCACCTTCATTCTCTGAGAATAAAGTTGCAGAAGGTCAATTGCCAAAGATTTGACTGACTCTCTTACCCTTTTCTTGGTATGCGCCCAATCTCTGCCCCCTAAATGTGTAAGCCTGGGTGGTTCAGCCCCAGCACCGATATATTTCTGAATCCTGTGCATTTGATCGCTGGGTACGTAGAGTTTCGCACCTTTTGCATATTCAATAAGCAGGTAATCTCTAACCATACCGGCAACTTCCTGGGTTGTAAGCCCTGAAAAGCGGCCAATTCCGTGGTTTACATGAACCACATAGTCTCCTAATTTCAGATCCGCAAATGAGGAGATGGGAAGATAGGTTGTTGTTTGTTTCTCCTGGCGTCTCTTTCTCCGGGGTTTAAAGATATCGCTCTCGTTCAAAAGGGCAAGTTTAAGAAAGGGAGCGATAAATCCTCGAGTGAGTTTACCATGAGTAATAACCACTGAATTTGAAGCTGGTTTCGGTTTCTGGGGTTGAAAGTGAGCATTAAATTTATGATCTTTGAGGATATCGGTAACACGCTGACCTTGACTTTCACTCTCCAAAACAAGAACTACTCTATACCCTTCATTATCAAGTTCCGCTATCAACTTTTCCAGACGCTCAAACTTTCCCAAAATGGGCTCGACCGTTTCTACATTAAAGTTCGCTATGGGACTACTATCATTTGCTTCAAACAATGAGGTAAGTGATACCATCTTCTGTTTTCTTTTACCGCTCAGCTCCTCCCAGGAAGCATAGTATGAAGAGATATCAGCTATGGCCACTTTTCCCCAAAATGCTTCATCGAAGTATTTCCTCTGCTGTTCATATAGAGAGTGTGCTGCATCTTTGAGCTCTTTTGGTTCATCCAAGACAATGACTCCTTCTTGAGGAAAGTAATCAAGGAAAGTGGCCAGATGTGGGTAAAAGAAGGGTAAGTACCTTTCCGCACCTTCAAAGTAGATTAGCTCTTTTAATTTCTGCAATTCCTCTTTGGAAATCTTATCTTGTGCCATCTTCTTAAGGTGCATCTCGGCTTTTTCTACTAAATCTTTGGTTAATACTACTTCACGACAGGGAAATATTGTGGCTTCCTTAATATCTCTAACTGACAACTGAGAGGACAGATCAAAAGCTCTAATCGACTCGACCTCATCTCCAAAAAACTCGATGCGCAATGGGTGTTCACCGGCCGCCGGATAAACATCAATAATTCCCCCGCGTGCACTAAACTCACCACGCCCTTCAACCATATAGTTTCTGCTGTATCCCTTTCGCACCAGCTCTTCTAAAACACGGCTAAAATCAACCTGGTCTCCAACCTTAAGAAGTGTGGGAGTAAAGAGCTTCTCAGAGGGAGGAGCAATGCGCTGTAATACTGCATGCAAGGACGTAATCACCAGAAGAGAATTTTTATTAAGCGAATAAAGAACTTCCATTCTGTCCCCAACCAGTTCCCGGTTGGGCGAAAGCTGTTCAAAAGCAAAAGTTTCCCAGCTTGGGAAATACCTCAGTGTGTCAGAAGATATGAAGTTGCCCATATCTTTATAGAATTCCTCTGCTCTCTCAGCATGGGCCGTTATGAGCAAAAGTGGCTTTCCCAGAGATTTGAACAGGGAAGCGAGAAAGAAGGACCGAAACACAGTAGAAACAGAAATGTTTACAGAGCTCTCCTTTAATATACAATCTACTGCTTTCCTAAATTCCTCATTCTTTTGGAGTGAAAATTGCAAAACTTCCAGACTCATTTTCTTTTTCCTTCATCCATTGTTATCACTTATTTCCGTGCATGACGAAAGGGCCTCGACTTGCTTAGCCCAGACCTGTTTTAAACTTTTCTTTTGAATTTATATTAGCATATTCTCCGATTAAGTATAAATCTCCAAGTAGTCCGGCTACATGGTCTGAGCTCAAGTTAAAAGACACATGACCCCAAGACTTAAAGGGCGTAAACCTCAAACCTATGGTTTCCGGATACATTAGACCTAAGCGTTGCAGGGCTAAAACAAAACCTGGTGAAATGCAACTTATAAACTGTATCTTATAGCTTGCACCTACCAGGGTTTCCACACTTAACCCTTCTGGTGCACTCTAACCATAAAAGAAACAAAGACAGCCTATTAATAAGTTAGGTTAACACTTGAATAAACAGAGATGGAAAAGCAAAGGTAAATCAAGGAGAAGATCGCATTGCAGCCTTGCTAATTCAGGTCATTAGAATGCTTTTAAAAATGTTTATAGAAGCATTAAATTTTGTACAGGTAAATACCCAAAGAAGAATCGGATTTCTCTGGCTCCCAATTCTTCATCTGCCAAACATAGGAAACGAGCCTGGCCCCCTTCTTCATTTCCGTTGAAAGCTTCTCCTTAAGGCGCTCATTTGTTTCTTCTCTCTGAAAGAGGACAAGCACGTCGGCTTCACTTATATCAATCTTGAACATATCAGCCCCTATAATTTTCACTTTATCGTTCAACCTCTTAGCCCAAACTCTTAGACGAGAATAAAGAACCAGAAAAGGGTTGATTTCAATTCCAGTCGCCTGTGCTCCAAACTCTTCAGCGGCCATAATAAGTATTCTTCCGTCCCCGCTTCCCAAATCATAAACCTTTTCCCCCTGCTTTAGTTCTGCCATTTCCAGCATTTTTCGTATACTTTCAACTTCACTCGGCTGCCAGGGAGCACCGTGGAACATCAGAGGGAGCACATCCTTAAAGTAAACTATTACAAAGACAACAAGGATTAGGAAACCGATTACCAGGAGAAACAGTATCATTCGCGGACCAACTCAGGAGCTAGAATCCACTGAAGACTCCAATTCCCTTCTTCGCTGCGTTCCAGGCATATTAGGGCACCATAGGAGAAGCGCACTACTCCAGCGCGCTCATCTCCGCAGAGGACAAGCGATGTAAATTTTTCCATAAAAGGGAGGTGTCCTACTATCATAAGATCCTCACCATATTCCAAAAGCTTGGAAAACCAGATCCTAACATCATCATTAGGATTCAGCCCTGAAGCAGCTTCAGGTGCCTTTAAAGTTTCCAGCATGCTTGCCATAATCTCGGCTGTTTGCCTGGCTCTCATTTTCCCGCTATGGAAAATAAAAGCAGGTCTAGCTCTCAACCTTTTGGCTGCATTAGCTACCTTTTCAACCTCATTTTTCCCTTTATCCGTAAGATGGCGTTCAGGGTCTTCTTTTTCAGACTTGGCTTCCCCATGCTGAACCAGATACAGTTTCATTGCTTACCCCCAAAAAAAGCGCACCATATATAAAATTGAGTTCGGAATGTGTTTTATATACGAATACGCGAGATAAGATAATAGACCACTCCAAGTACCAAAACAGCTACTAAATAGACACCCAGCTTTAAAAGTGATTCACCGGAAATGNNAAACGCAACCAAGGCTACGGAAACAAAAACCTCAATGTGAAACTTATCCCCTTTCAGATATTTGATCTCGGTACTCATAAGCTCAATCATTACCCAGATAATGAGAAGGGTACCCAAGGCAGAGAGAATACCTGATGAAAAACCAACGCTGGAAAGGCTATAGATTTCACTAATAAAGAGACCGACTACGCTTAAAGAAATCCCTATAAGTGCCATAACCAGAACAATATTAAGCCCGTATGTGAAGCGTTCGGCAAAAGAAATGAGCACCGAATCCATGTGGTGGGTAATAAAAATCCCCCTCATCTCCTCTTCGTGATAGGATGAAACGAGAACATCAAGGTTGATGTCAAGAATTTTATTCAGAGAAGTAGCAAGTCTTTGAAGCTCGGGAGGATCGGTTTTTTCCTTGCCTAAGATATCCAGAAGATACTGACGCTTATAATTCATTGAAGCCGTAACCCAGTGGATTGGGATACCGCTTTTTACATGAATTTGGCCTATACTTTGCAGCTCCATGAAGTAGCGGTTGTCATACTTTCCCTGAAATAATTTGGTAAACCATGCCTTAATTGTTTCCTTTCGCCTTTCAACCGATTTCTCCGTAGGAAAGAAGGAAGCAATTTCAGGAAAACTCTTTAAAAAATCGTAGAAATCCTCTGCAAATTGATCAGCGTAGGGAAGAAAGACATCTCTCAGAGCAACAAGATCCTTTACATCCTCCTCACTGAAAAGATAGTGTTTTCTAACTTCTTCCTCAAGTTGAGCCATGCTCCCAGCTTATCAAAAGACTTAAGATTTTGAAAGTCAAAAGAATATGAGTCTGCATTGGAAAGGAGATGGCTTACCGTGCAGCAACAGAATCATATAGAGAATCAAGTGCAGCAAGTGTGTTCTTTCGGTTAACAAATCGTCTACTTGAATACTAGAAATTGTTTGTTATAATTATATTACAATATAAGAATATTAATATAAACTAATTATGAAAAAGGATTTTTACTGTCTCCAATCAGACCTCTGTAAAACTCTGTCAAATCCAAAAAGACAGGAAATTTTGGACAATTTAAGGGAGGCAGAGATGTCAGTAAGCGAATTGGTTGAAAATACCGGTATCTCACAAGCTAACCTTTCACAGCACTTAGCTATCCTTAAATCCAAAGGAATTGTGGCTGCACATCGGAAAGGACTCAATGTCTATTACGCTATTTCTAATCCCAAAATAATTAAAATTTTCGATTTGATTAGCGAGATATTGCATGAGGCATCCTCAGCGCAAAATAAGACAGTCGGTGCAGGAATGCGCCGTAAAACTTAGTTAAAGAAAGGGGGTCAATATAAGAATGGCGGAAGAAAAAAGAAAGAAGGTTACACTGTTAGTCTTTAGTGGAGATATGGACAAACTGTTCGCTGCCTTTACCATAGCTACGGGGGCAGCCGCTTCAAATATGGATGTTACCATGTTCTTTACATTCTGGGGACTCAGAGCCCTTAAGAAAAATGTTCCAACTGGCAAGAGTCTATTTGGACGGCTGCTCGGCTTAATGTATGGCGGAGACATCAGCCGGGCTACACCAAGCAAGATGAGCTTCGGTGGGATTGGCCGCTGGATGTTTAATAAGATGATGAAAGCTAAGAATGTTGCCTCTCTAACAGAGCTTAGACAGACCGCTATAGATTTGGGAGTTAAGATGTATGGCTGCACAACTAGTATGGATGTAATGGAGATTTCAAAGGAAAAATTACTTGATGGAGTAACTGATTGCGTGGGAGTAGCTGTTATGATTGAGCATGCTCAGGAGTCCGACTTTACACTCTTTATTTAAAAACAATAGATTTAGAAAAAGAGATCAGGCGGAATCAGGCTGACCGATAACTTGTCATTCTGAGACAACGTCGAAGAATCTAAGAATTCACATATGCTTTGAATAGGAGATTCTCCCCTTCACTTCGTTCATAGTCAGAATGACAAATGCACGATTTTCAATTCTCGGTCACTCTGTAGGTCAACTTGGAATTAGCACATATGCATCTGGCCGGTGAGTTTATGCCTTTCTAATAAATGTTCCCCAATAAACACATACAATCTCAGATTTACTCCGTTTGCGACTCCATTACCAACTCCACCCTAAAATAGCGTTGCTTAAACACAAGCGCCAAATTAACCAGGCTTATTAACACGGGTACTTCAACTAAGGGGCCGATAACCGCTGCAAAAGCAGCACCAGAGTTGATACCAAAAACAGCAACTGCTACCGCAATTGCCAGCTCAAAGTTATTGCTTGCCGCTGTAAATGAAAGGGTGGTGGCCTTGGGATAATTGGCACCCACCTTCTTGCTCATATAAAACGATACCAGAAACATAAGTATAAAATAAATAAGAAGTGGTGCTGCAATACGTAAAACATCCATTGGAATCTTGACAATATACTCCCCTTTTAGTGAAAACATAACAACGATAGTAAAAAGTAAAGCAATGAGGGTTATAGGGCTTATATATGGGATAAATTTCTCATCATACCAGCTCCGCCCTTTTATTTTAATTAATGTGAAACGGCTTATTATGCCGGCGAGGAAAGGAATACCAAGATAAATAAAAACACTTTGGGCAATCTGCCCGATACTTATGATGACAGCTTCGCCCTTCAAACCCAAAACCGGAGGCAAGATTGTAATAAATATGTAAGCATACAAGGAGTAGAAAAGTACCTGGAAAACCGAATTAAACGCCACAAGGCCGGCAGCATATTCGGTATCACCTTCAGCAAGCTCATTCCAAACTATAACCATTGCAATGCAGCGAGCAAGACCAATCATAATAAGCCCCACCATATACTCCGGATAATTCCGTAAAAACATTATTGCCAAAGCAAACATAAGGATGGGGCCGACTACCCAATTTTGCACAAGCGAAAGGGTAAGTATCTTAAGATTCTTAAACACTTCACCAAGCTCCTCATACTTTACCTTGGCGAGAGGCGGATACATCATAAGAATAAGACCTAATGCAATGGGAATTGAGGTTGTACCTACTTGGAACCTAGTAATAAGAACAGCAAGACCAGGTATGAGGTAAAAGGAACCAACACCTGCTGCCATGGCCAAGAATATCCACAAAGTTAAGAAGCGATCGAGAAAAGACAGTCTCTTTTTAATAATTCCACTCATTTTCCATTCCTCTGCCAATTACGCAAAAATCTAATTATGCATATTTAATTGTCCATATTGATTCTTCACAATTTATTCTCTTATGAACAGCATCTTCAGTTATTAAAATCCGGAAATAGGGCAGGTAAAGATGAAACGGTAAAATTATCAACAAAAATCTGCCGGCCTGTGCAAGGAATAGCTTGCAGGGATACCTTCTATCCCTCTTAAAATAACTTGTTGATACAGGTTATCTAGATAATGGATTTTTTTAAAATTTATGCTGTAGTAAATCCACTTACCTTCACGCCGTGCAATTACCAGTCCCTCATCTTTAAGCGCTTTTAAGTGATGCGAGGTAAGATTTTGCTTTAAATCAAGATCCTTATAAATCTCACAAACACATCGTTCACCTTTCTGTAAGAAGCATAATATCTGCAGGCGGTTTTCATCAGAGATGATCTTTAAGTACTGCGCAAGTTCTTTTATTTTTTTAAGTTTAGTCGAACCTTTAAAGTATAATTTTTTCATAACCACTAACATATCAATAAATATTGATATGTTAGTTTAAAAATTTTTTAATGTCAACAACCTCTGGACAGTTCAGACGCCCTTTACCCCTTTACAAAAAAGCATCATTCCATCCATATGCTCAACTATTTCCAAAACTTCAAAACCGCAATCTTGGTAAAGCTGCCTAAGATAATCTTTTGAAAACCGATGATTATTAGTGGCTGCTGAAAGCCAACCGTAAAGTGCGTCCCCTTCAAACTCAGATAGATTCTGCCCTTGAATGAATTTATCTATCCTTTCTTTTGTCATCTTAATCGAAGGATCCAAATTAGCTGCTATTCCTCCCCGCTTAAGGACTCGTCTTATCTCCTTTAAGCCTCTTTCAGGTTCAGGTAGCAGGTAGAGGACAGAAGTTGCTGATACAAGATCAAAAGTTTCGTTGTCAAATGGTAGGCTCTGTGCCCTGGCAACTTTAAATTCTATGTTGCTGACCCCAGCGGTGCGCGCATTCCTCTTAGCATGAACGACCATATGCGTGTCATAATCAATTCCCACTGCCTCTTTTACCTTCTTTGCTATTTCGATAATGAGAGCTCCAGGACCGCAACCTATATCAAGAGCTCGCATATCGCTTTTAGGATTCAAAAAAACGAGAAATGCTTCCAGCCTTTTCCGGTAAAAACCGGATCTTTGAACCTTCTCAAAGAAGTGTGCAAAATACATCATTTTTATAAATTATTAAAAAGTCAAACGAAGATATATTAAATAGTTATTTATTCCTTACCGACAGAAACTTGTCAGGATTTTCCTCGAACTCTCTAGCGCAACCTTTGGAGCAAAAATAAAAGGTTTTCCCATTAAATGTTAGAGCTGCTGCAGCTTTTTCTTTTTCTATTGCCATACCACAGTTGGGGTCAGTTACCATTATTGCAATATCTTTAAATTCTCCATCTTCCAGCCACAGAACTCTGTCTGCGTGCTCTTTAATACGTACATCGTGGCTTACAATCACAACGCATCTTCCCTGTTCCCTGGCAATTTGCTGAAGACTCCTTATTATGTCATGACCTATCTTCGAATCCAGGTTAGCCGTAGGTTCGTCACATAGGAGAATTTCAGGCTCGTTCGCCAAAGCTCTAGCGATAGCAATACGCTGTTTTTCTCCCCCAGAAAGCTTGTCAGGACGAAAATTTAAACGCTCTTTTAGCCCAAGGCCGGTCAGCAGCTTTTCTGCGCGCTTTTTTGCCTCCACACCCTTAACTCCAGCCAGGTTGAGCGTCACCTCTACATTCTCTAAAGCAGTAAGTGCCGAAAGCAGGTTGAAATCCTGAAAGATGAATCCTAGATGCTTTATCCTTATATCTGGAAGTTCTCTTTCGGAAAGCACAGTCATATCTTCACCACTGAGCTTAACCTTTCCAGAGGTTGGTTTAAGCAATGCTCCCATTATAGAGAGCAGTGTTGTTTTACCGCTCCCTGAAGGTCCCATTATCAACACAACTTCTCCTTTGTTTACTTTAAGGTCAACACCCCGTACCGCAACTACTTCTGTCGCACCTTCACCGAACTTCTTGACAAGATTTGAGACTTCAATTACTGGCTCTTCTCTAGACAATTCGACCCTCCTGCTAATGACGGAAGACTTCAGCTGGTTTAAGTCTTCTGATCCTAAAAATAGGCAAAAACGATGCAAAAACTCCAATAATGCTTGAAGCTAAAACAACTTTAAGGATTGATTGAAACTCAACTACCAGTAAAATATTTGATTGCGCGATACTTAATCCTCCTATTATCAAATAGACAAGCGCTAGTGCGATAACAAACCCAATCACAACACTAACCATAGCCTGTTCAAACACAATGATAAACAGCTTGAGGTTTCTAGAACCCAGGGCTTTGAGAATGCCATATTCACGTATTTTAAAAAGGGTTGCGGTGTACACGGTTAACCCCAGAGCAGATAAACCGATCATAAATCCAATAAAGTTCATTATCCTCATTATATCTACACTCATATCGCTAATTATGCGCCTTTCGCTATCTGCAAATTCCTCTCTTGTTTGTACAGTAACTCCTTTAACTTTTTGACGAATGCGCTCCAAAACAGCTTCCGTATTCTTGCGTTCTTCCTTGTTTACAAAAGAAAAGCTCACTACTCCTTGCAAACGACGTATGCGTTCAAAATCATCAAAGCGGACGAAAGCAATTGAATTGATGATACTGACTGTATCTTTAGTCAACCCTCCAATTTTAAAATTTTGACCAAGTACTGTAATCCGGTCGCCAATCTTTAATCCATGCTTTTCCGCAATCCGCTTGTCAATAATAATTTCCCCTTTCTTAAGATTGACTGAACCTTGCGCCATAGTCCAGGGTCCCCCTAATCTACCGGGTTCATAACCGATTACATAGGCAAGACTTCTATTATCACCTGACACGATGAAATCAGTCGTGTATAGAATGGAAGCTTCACTCTTGATGCCTTCCGTTTTCTGTACCTCTTTGACCTTTGAAGCAGAGAAAAAGGAGGTTGTCATATGAAGATTTTTCACTCCTTCCTGAGAAATAACCAGATCATATGGAGTGTTATCAATATATACTGTAACTTGCTTCATCGAGCCGGCAAATATTCCGTCTAAAGTAAGTACTAAAAGAATTGTTAGAGCCACCCCTCCTACACTAATAATAAATCTTGTTCTTCCTTCAAAGAGATTTCTTAGAGCAATGGGCACAGCCACTGTAACTTATCCTCCTCTTCGAAAAACAATAGCTGGGTCAATTCGTGCAACTGTACGCACAGGAACATATGAAGCCAGAATACTTATCAGCACTGAAACCAATAATACCTGCATGATATAAGTCCATTCAATAAAGATAAAAAACTGAGGGGCGAAACTGTTAATAGCTTTTGTGGCTCCGGCAGAAAAAAGTATGCCTAAGAAAAATCCAACAATAGATGAAATTAGCGCCTGTCCGAATACTACCTGGTAAAGTTTCCAATTTCTTGCACCAATGGCTTTCAAAACACCATACTCTTTTGCTCGCTCAACCGTAGCCGTGTAAATAGTTAAACCTACCAGCATTGTACCTATCAGAAAGGCAATAATCACCATAAATCTTAACGGCCCGCTAAAAACTCCGGCGAAGAGGTCAACATCATTATCAGCTACCTCTTTCTTTGTAGTCACAGTAAGGTTTTGCACCTTCTGAGAGATCTTTGCTTTAATAGTTTCTATCTGGGATTTCTGATTGACCGAAACCAGAAGAAACCCAGCAGATTTTCTGGTCAAGAGCAATTTCGACGCTGCATCGAAAGTGATAAAAAAAGTACCTGTCATCCAGGAAGATGTTCCACTGGATAACCCTACAATCTTAAACTCCTCACCCAGTATCTCCACTCTGTCCCCAAAGCTCAAACCATAACGATTGGCTACCACGCTGTCGAAGATTACCTCATCATCTCTGATATTCGACCTTCCGCTTCTTATTTCCCACGGGCCTCCTCCTTTTTCCGGATCAAACCCTATTAAAAGAGAAAACTCCCTGCTTCCTTCAAGGTCAAGCACAACATAGGAAGCAAAAACAGGAATTACTTTTTTAACTCCTTTTACATTTTCAATCTTCGACATAGCTGTCAGAGGCACAATTGAATTTGCACCTAAAAAATTCCGCAATTTCTTCTGAGCAACAACAAGATCAACCGGGGTGTTGTCTAAATAAGCCGTTATCTGCCGGTTCATACCCGAAAATATGCCATTAAGAATAAGAATAAGCATAACAGCAAGGGCAACACCTCCACTGCTTATAGCAAAGCGTAGCTTCTCTTGAAATAAATTTCTCCTTGCGATGGAAACCATATAAATTCCTTTCGAGGTCTTAAATCTCTAGATTAAAAGCACATGAGGTTGTAGTGAAAATTTCGCTAAAGCTTATTAGCTTTCTTTGACCCTATGGCCACCAAATTGTTCTCGCAGAGCAGAAAGAACTCTACCGGTATAGCTGGGATTTTTCTCTGACTCAATTCTAAACCTTAACGCTTCTTCAATAATCTTTGTCTTTACCCTAAGTTCTTTAGCCGTTTCCACTGTCCATTCTGCCTCGCCGGTATGTGTCACTGAACCGGAAACATCACTCAAATCTTCACCGTGCAACTCAAATGCTTTTTGCAACCACTCCACAAGTCTGGATTCAATCACACTGCCATGGTTATAAACCTCAGCAACTCGCTTCAAATCAAGCCTGAAGTCTGTTTCTCTTAAAATAGTGAATCCTTCGGCAAGTGCCTGCATCATACCATACTCGATTCCATTGTGAACCATTTTTACAAAGTGTCCTGCTCCTACATCTTCGAAAAATTGCACTCCCCGTGCAACTGCCAGCTCAGTAAAGAGAGGTAAAAGATGCTCGAATGTTTTGCGGCTACCTCCGATCATTAATGATGCCCCTTGACGGGCACCTGCCGGCCCTCCGGATATTCCGGCATCCAAAAACTCAATACTCTTATCTGCCAGGCGTTTGCTGCGCTTAATTGAATCCTTGTAGAAGGAATTACTACCGTCGACCACTATATCTCCTGGAGCTAAAAGGTCATAAAGCCCCTCTTTACCAAAGAGAATCTCATCAATAGCCTCGCCGCTTGGAACCATCAACCAGATAGTGCGCGGTGGAGAAAGCTTGTCCACTAATTCCTTAAGTGAATAGGTGCCCACCAGTCCCTCTCTTTCTAAATCCCGGGTCTTTTGCGGTGTTCTATTAAATCCTGCAACCAACCATCCTTTTTCAATTAAACGACGGGCGATATTTGCCCCCATCTTTCCAAGTCCGATAACACCAATTTCCTTTTTAAAGGTAGTTTTTGCTGCTGGATATTCCTCAACGAATTTTGAATTAATCAATATTTCATTTGTACCTGGTTCATACATCTCGAGGGGCACAATGTTTTCCTGCCAGGCTCTTCCAATTGGATCAACATACTGCCACATAGCAATAATCTCGTCTGTGCTCACAAAAAGAGTCTGGTCCCCAATAATGCAGTCATATAAAAGCTTTTGGTATTCTTCAATGTATTGAATTTCCTTTTTTTGCGTTTGATAAAGGTCAAAAAGCCGCTCTTCCATTTTCATCTCCAACCCTGGTCTTTTTGACCAGAACTGAACGGTGATTTTCGGCATGGGTTCTAGGGAAAAAATTAGTATGTTTCTGTAGTGTTTATCTTTAGGGCAAATGCACCCCGGTAAATGTCTAAAAGTAACCATGATATCCTTTTTTTCATAAGCCAACCTTTTCCCGCTCTCCAAAACAATTTTTACTCCCTGCCAGCGTGGTGACTCAACAAAAGCTTTCACTTTAAAATACGTTTCTGTATCAGAATCAGGACTAACTTCAGGAATGCTGCGATAATTTTTATACTGAGCGCGGAAACTCGATTTTTTGATCTCTTCCTGTGATGGTTTCTTTAATGTTTCCAGTATTTGTGTCCGTTTCAGCCTGATAGCATCTCCATCATACCCACCTGGATTGTCCATAGTCACTAAAGCAAGCATCTGTAAGAGGTGATTCTGCCCTACATCTTTAAGTGCCCCTAAGCCATCATAGAAGCTCCCCCTATTCTCCACGCCAATAGTTTCCAGAAGTCGAATATAGATACTCTCTATAAACTGGTTATTCCAGGCTTGCTCAAAGATATCGTTGGAAAATCTGAAGGCGAGTATATTTTGCAGCATTTCCTTAGCAAGATAGTGATCAATGCGGTATATCTGTTCTTCCTTAAACAGCTGTCTCAGAAGCTTGTCCAGTCTCTGAGCAGTCTCTAAGTCTTTACCAAAAGGTTTCTCAACTAAAATCGATGTCCATCCTGCTTCTGGGCTGCAGGCTTCACACAATCTTGAAGCAGAGAGTTGTCTAAAGATATTTTCATAAAACTGTGGAGGTACAGCGAGGTAAAAGAGCTTATTAGACCGAGCGCCCCACCGATCATCAATTTTGTATAAAGACTTAGCTAAGGTCAGAAAATCATTCTTGTTTTCAAAAAACCCTCTTTGGTAGAAAAATAGCTGAAGAAAATCAAAAAACTTGTTTTCTTTGTCTTTTATATCTTCGTGCTGTTTAAGAACTCCAATAATGTAATCCTTAAAACTTTCAATACTAAGATCCCGGCGCGAGAAACCTATAATCTTAAAAAGCTCAGGTAGTCGTCCTACCTCGAATAAATGGAACAGCGCGGGCGTTATTTTAGTAGCCATCAAATCACCAGTTACGCCGAAAATGACCAAAATTGTTGGCACATTTATTTGTACTGGTTTGTCCATATTCCGAGTCCCTTATACCCTTAATCTTTCCTGCAATTGCCTAAAATAATTTATCTGCTTCGGGTAAACAGCTTCTCAGTCAGCTTACCTTTACTCCTTCTTTGCATGAACCGTCTCTTGATGTTCCTTAAATCCCTCGTCAGTATAATAGTCTACGCCACAGCAAGTGTGCTTTACCTCAGATTCTATTCCATGAACTTCTACCTCGTGTCTTAAAAGATCTTCTTCTTTCTCAAACGACACTCCGCATCCTTCTATTGAACAAGAATATTGTGCCACTGGATACCTATTCCTTTCTTTTTGTCTATGTGATGTAGCACCGGCGCATATTTTCTCAGAAAAAATATTCGTCTTTAATGCTACATCTTTTCCTGTTTTTGCCCAATTAATAATTTAATTAAAAGTAACTCTGGGAATTTTAGGAGCCTTGAACTGTATTCCTGAGTAGCTTATTAAATTCCTTTTCTTCCATTAGTTTAACTCCCAGTCTTTGAGCCTTATTAAGTTTAGTATGAGGGTCTCGACCAACAATTAGGAAATCAACTTTACGGGTGATCGAATCAGTCACTATTCCACCCAGAGCTCTAATTGTCCTTTCCACCTCAGATCGGCTGTAGTTTTTCAGCGAACCGGTGATGGCAATCCTCTTTCCTGAAAAAGGAAGCTCTCCAGAGGCAGCCAGTAGATTGAAATTGACCTTAGCGTTTTTCAACTTCTTAATCATCTGCCTATTCTGTTCCTGCTCATAAAAAGCTTGGATTGCATGAGCCGCCTTTTTTCCTACACCGGGGACTGCTGTAATCTCTTCTTCAGATGCAGAAAATAGTCTATCAAGAGAAGTAAAATACTGTGCTAACATCCGTGCAGTCTCTTCTCCTATACCTGCTATTCCTATTCCAAATATAAGACGGGCTAAATCTCTATTTTTGCTTTCTTGTATTGAGCGTAGAATGTTGCTGGCACGCTTCTTTCCCATATCAGGAAGTTTCATTAGTTCCTCCCTCTTAAGGTAATACAGATCAGCTACGTCCGTAATTAAATTTGAATCAACCATGATATAAGAAAGAGCATCACCTATCCCCACTATATCCATAGCAGGTTGAGAAGCAAACTGCTTAACCCTTTGATAAATCTGAGCGGGACAACTGCCATTCGTACAGCGCGCAAGTGCTTCCTCGGGCAGATGAATTATCTTTGTACCACAAGCTGGACATTTTTTGGGTAACCTGAATGGCTTTTCCTTCCCTGTTCGCTTACTCTCAACAGGTCTTACCACCTCCGGCCTTACGTCTCCTGCACGGCGAACAATAACTGCGTCGCCAATAAGGAGCCCCTTTCTCTTGATTTCTGCCTCATTGTGCAAAGGTGCAACTTTAAGAATTGCTCCTCCTACCTTTACCGGCTTAAGAACTGCATATGGACGTATGGCACCTGTGCGGCCTACTGTCACAAAGATATCTTTAAGAACTGTCACAGCTTCTGCCACCGCAAATTTGTAGGCAATTGCCCAACGCGGTTCACGGGCGGTAACTCCTAACTCCTGCTGAAGCATAAAAGAGTCTACCTTCACTACTATGCCATCTGCTTCATATGGAAGTTCCAAATGTTGCTTCTCCCAGCTTTGACAGAAAGTCCATACTTCACTAATATTTGTAAAAGTTTTAGAATGAGGAGTTACCGCAAATCCTAGTTCCTCAAGATATAAGAGAGCTTGAGAATGACTATCAAAAGAGAGTCCTTCAGCAAAGGGGATATCCCACGTTAATATGTCCAAAGGGATCTTTGCTGTTGCGTTTGGATCAAGCTGTCTTACTCCTCCTGCCGCCGTATTACGAGGATTGGCAAATAGAGGCAAGCCTTTTTCTTTTCTCTTTTGATTAAGCTCTTTAAATCCAGCGACCGGCATGTAGATTTCACCGTGAACAATCATATGTGGTGGAATTTTTCTGGCTTTAATTTTTTTAGGTATTGACCTAATGGTCATTATGTTGGGAGTTACATCCTCACCGACAAATCCGTCTCCTCTGGTAGTAGCAGTTAAAAGTCTTCCTTCTTCATAATTAAGAGAAATTGCCAATCCATCTATTTTCAATTCTGCCACCAAATTAATATCCTTCTGCCCCAGTGCTCTCTCTATTCTCTGTGCAAACCCATTCAGGTCCTCATATGTGAAGGCATTGCTGAGCCCGAGCATTGGTAAGGGGTGTTCTAGCCTCTTAAATACCCTAGCTTCTTTAAATGACGGAAGAGCTCTTAAAGAAGATCCAATACGGTGCGATGGCGAATCAGATGTATCAAATTGCGGATATTGTTCTTCTAAATCCTTAAGCTCAGTCAACAGACGGTCAAACTCAGAGTCGCTTATTTCCGGCTTATTAAGAACAAAGTAAAGGTAATTGTGTTTCTCTATCTCTTTGCGAAGCCGCTCTATTCTTCTGCGAACTTTGTCCATATTCTTCATACTAATATTATGCCTCAATTTGGATCCAATTTGATAATACATTAGAAAGAAGCGGGTAAGATAGCATGTTGCGAACACCAGAAGCTTTCCAACCACAAATTGCTGGTTTGAATGTATGCGATTAGGGGAAAAGGAGTATTTGTATCGCAGTAGAAAAAAATAAGAAGAAAACTCTCGCATCTACAAGAAAGGAGCAACAATGAAAATGCTACTGGTTTTCTTTTTAGTATTTAATCTTTGTATGTTTCTCTTTATTCCTTTTGCAGAAGCACTTGAGTTCGGAGGAGGTGACAACTTCCTTTTAGAAAAGGACAAGGTTATTCGCGACAGTCTTTACGTAGGTGCAGGTAGCGTAGTAATCCGGGGAACAGTGGAAGATGATTTGGTTGCCGGTGGAGGAACCCTATCTATTGAGGGCGATGTTCAGGGAGATATTATGATAGCCGGGGGTACAATTACAATTAACGGAGATGTCAGTGATGACGTAAGAATTGCCGGTGGCCTCCTTACTATAAACGGGAAAATTGGAGGGGATCTACTAGCTGCTGGCGGAAATATAACCTTGAGCAATAGTAGTATGGTCGGCGGTGATTTAGTCGCAGCCGGAGGCACAGTTAATTCTGCTGGTACGGTCAGCGGTGATGCAAAAATATCAGCGGGAGATCTTGAAATTTCTGGGTTCATGGGAGGAAACGTAGAATTGATGGCAGAGGAAGCTCCCGTTATTTCATCAACCGCTACTATAGCTGGAAATTTGAAGTATACCAGTGAAGACAAGGCCGAGATAGGAGAAGGAGCAAATATAGGTGGAAAGGTAACCCACTTATTGCCAAAGGTTACCACCAAAAAGCCAAAAGTAGGTGCATTTCCAGCAGCGCTTCTTGGACTGCGTTTAGTGTGGAAAGTAGTCTCATTAATAGCAATGTTTATAGCTGGAATAGTTTTAATTGCACTCTTTCCCAAATGGAGCCATAAAGCATCGAATAATATCTCCGTAAAACCCTGGTTAAGTTTGGGATGGGGATTTCTACTTCTTATCGCAACACCGACTGCAGCTCTAATACTTATGATAACAGTAATAGGTTTGCCTTTGGGCTTCTTTGTAGGTACACTCTATGTAGTATTCCTCTATATAAGTTGGATCATAATTGGAAGATATGTTGGAGGAAAAATAATCGGCTTTTTCCAGAAGGAAGGAGAACCTTCTCCTTATTGGTCGCTCGCCTTGGGCCTGGTAATCCTGGCTCTGATAATGCTTCTTCCTATTATCAATATCTTTGCCTACTTTTTATTTGTTATAGCAGGGATCGGTGCAGCAATTCTAGCGGCAAACGATTCCTATAAAGAGGCAAAAACAGCAGGAAGGGTATAAAATTATTTCTTCCAAAACTTGAAGATATTCTTACCACTGGTGTCGCTTAGATGCATATAGCACTCTGACTTTCTTTTCTACTAGATTTCCTCATATAAGCAACTATATCCAGCATACCCGAACGACACTAGTTTGTTATTTTCTCTGTTATGTATCTTCCTTCAGAGAAATTAAAGCTCACAGAGTTTCTAGATTCAAGCTTTTGCTCTCTGCTCTGTCTTTGCTTTGCGATTGTGTTTGTTCATAGCTTTGGTGAGACCTTCGGTGGAAACAGTAAGTGCGGCTTCTGCAGCTTCTTCGATAGCAACTTTTATACTCTCTTTCTCCTTCTTAGTAAATGGAGCGAGAACAAATTTAGCTGGATCTTGCTTTCCAGGAGGACGGCCTATACCTATCCTTACTCTTCCATATTTATTGGTGCCTAGATTCCGAATAATAGAATCAAGCCCGTTGTGGCCTCCGCTACCGCCGAATCTCTTGATTCTTATTTCGCCTACAGGAAGATCCAGATCGTCATGAATTACCAGAAGCTTTGATGAATCAATATTGAAATAGTCAAGCATGGCCTTTACACTCTGGCCGCTTAAATTAACAAAGGTTTGTGGTTGGGCAATAACGAGCTCAGTCTCATCCCATTTACCCTGCCCAAATTTTGCTTTACAGCTGTACTTATCAATTGGGATCGTACACAGCCTGGAGAGCTTATCTATGACTTTGAATCCCAGGTTGTGACGAGTCGATGCAAAACTTCTCCCGGGATTTCCTAAACCGACGATGAGAAACATTTTTAACCTTGCGACTCTTCCTTTTCCTTACCTTCAGCTTTCTCAGGCTTCTCTGCTTCTTCCTCCTCTTTTTCTTCCACTCCGATGACTTCTGGCTCAACTACTTCAGCAACCTCAGCAGCTTCAACGGGAATCTCTACTTTGGTAGGCGGTAAGACGGAAACCAAAACTTCATCAAGTGGGGATACAAACTCTACCTTATCTGACCTAGGAAGATCTGCCACCTTGATTGAATCTCCAATTTCCAAACTGCTAACATCCACCTCAAAGTGTTCCGGAATATCAGCAGGCAAACATTGCACCAGGACTTCCCAAAGACTGTGCTGCAGAACTCCTCCAGCCTTGACCCCGGGAGACTCGCCCAGTACAGCTATCGGGATGGTAGCTTGAATTTTTTCATCCATAGTTATTTTGTGGAAATCCACATGTAGATAATTGTCCCTGATGGGATCTTTTTGTATTTCTTGAATAACGGCGGTCTCATTTGTCTTTCTACCGGTACCTTCAATTTCCAGACCCAGAATAACATTCATGCCAGCTTCTGTGCGAATAACTGATTTCAGTTCTTTCAGATCTACCAAAACAGGTATTGTATCTATCTTCTTTCCATAAACAACACCTGGAACCTGACCCTCACTTCTCAATTTTCTAGCTTTGCTTTTTCCTTTCTCTTCTCGATATTTAAGCTTAAGTGGTATAATTTTCATCTATATCCTTTCTCCTTTTATTAATAAAATTTTCTGTCACCTGCAAGCTGAGCAGCTACGCAAAAGTCTAAACATCAAAATCTCATTCTACAGGACCACGGAATCTTTTCGAAGAATATTCAGGGTTTGTGGCTTGAAGCTCTTAAGCTATGTGGCTGCTTTTTTACATTTGATTATCGCCTTCAAAGAGTTCGCTAACTGATTCCTCTTCATAAACATTCTTTATTATCTGAGCAAAGACAGGGGCAATAGAGAGTACTACAAATTTGTCGGTTTGCTTTTCCGGAGGTATAGTAATAGTGTTGGTCACTACTATCTCCTTTAATTCTGAAGCACTCAATCTTTCTACTGCCGAAGCAGAAAAAATGGGGTGAGTAGCGCAAGCATATACATCTTTGGCCCCTGCAGTTTTAAGCGCTGCCAAACCCTCTACCAAAGTTCCTCCGGTATCAATCATATCATCTATCATAATGGCGTTTTTACCTTTAACCGCTCCTACTACTTGCATGACTTGAGCTACGTTCCGGCCAGGTCGGCTTTTGTGCAGGATAGCCAACTCTCCATGAAGCCTGTCTGCGAATTTCTTAGCTGTTTTTACTCGACCTACGTCTGGACTTACTACCACTAGATCTTTTATCTCTCGCTCCAGAAAATAGTTTGCCAGTAACGGTATAGCAGTCAAATGATCAAGAGGAAAGCTAAAAAACCCCTGAATCTGTCCTGAGTGCAGATCCATAGTTAGAACCCTCTTTGCCCCTGCCGCTGTTAATAGATCGGCTACCAGCCGAGCAGTTATGGGTTCTCTAGGTTCAGCTTTATGATCCTGACGTGAATATCCATAATGAGGAATTACTGCCGAGATTCTTTTCGCTGATGCTCTCTTGAGTGCATCAATCATAATAAGCAGCTCCATCAGATGAGTGTTTACAGGTGGTGATAGCGACTGTATTACAAAAGCATCTGCGCCTCTCACGCTTTCAAGGTATCTGACATAGATCTCCCCGTTGCTGAAGTATGAGAGATCCATTTTGCCCAAGCCCATACCCAGATAATTAGCTATCTCTCTACCCAGTTCAGGATTGGAATTTCCGGCAAAAAGCATCATTCTTTTTTTAACATTATCTTCCATATTAGCTTTTTCTCCTCTTTTTTCTGGAGGAACTCGGTCCCTTTTACTATATTTATGTTATTTCTTCTTTCTCCGCTTCTTTACCCAGCCTTTTATATTCTTCTGCTCTGCTCGTTCCAACCCCAAGCTTTCAGGGGGAACATCCTTGGTGATAACTGAACCCGCTCCAGTAATAGCGCCTTTTCCTATTTTGACTGGAGCAATCAGCATGGTATCGCTTCCAATAAAGACATTGTCTTCAATAATTGTCCGATGTTTCTTTTTACCGTCATAGTTGCACGTTACAGCTCCCGCTCCGATATTTACGTTCTTTCCAATAATAGCATCACCTACATAGCTTAAATGTGGCACCTTGCTCTTCTCCCCAATCTTGCTCTTTTTTATCTCTACAAAGCTTCCAACCTTACCTCCCTTCTTCACTTCAGCACCCGACCTTAATGAACAAAACGGACCAAGACTGGCTTCATCTTCGATGATGCTTTCCCTGACTACTGCATACTGCATTTTAACTTTGCTTCCAACTTTAGTGTCAATAAGCTTAACAGAAGGGCCAATATCACACATTGTTCCAATGGAAGTTTTACCTTCCAGGAAAGTATAAGGGTGCAAAACGGTATCCTTACCTATTACGACCTCGGCTCCTACAAAGGTTGATGATGGATCAATAAAGGTTACTCCTTTATCCATCCACTTCTCTATGATCCTGAACCGCACTACTCTTTCTACTTCTGCAAGCTCCTTCCTGGAATTAACTCCTATAATCTCTTCCTCATTTGTTTCGAAGGAAACAACCTTCTCGCCCGTTCTGTTTAAGTGTTCCACAACATCAGTTAAGTAAAACTCCCTCTGCTTGTTTTCTCTTTTTAGCAGAGGAAGCACACTCCTAATCTTCTTCATCTCAAAGCAATAAATACCCGTATTTATCTCGTTTACCTTTTTCTCTTCTGCTGAAGCATCTTTATCCTCAACAATCCTCTCAACCCTCTCTTCCGTTCGAATAATCCTTCCATAACCCATAGGGTTATTAATCCTTGCTGTAAGGATAGAAGCTGCCGTTTGACTTGACTGGTGGAATTTCATAAAGGCCCGCAAGGTTGACGAAGTAATTAAGGGAGTATCACCGCAAAGAACCAGCAGTAACCCGTCATAATCCCTAAGAACTTTAGTAGCCTTTTCTAAAGCATGGCCGGTTCCAAGTTGTTCTCTTTGAACTACCAGTTCGATATTATTAGCTACAGGAGTAAAGTGCCTCTTAATCTTCGGGCTTACCACCACAATAATTCTTTTTAATCCAGATCCCTTAGCTGCATTTATCACATAGTTGAGCATCGGTCTTCCCGCGATAGGATGGAGCACTTTGGGAAGTTCGGATTTCATTCTCTTTCCTTTACCTGCAGCAAGAATAACTGCTACCATTTCCAATGTCTACTTCTCCTTCTTCTTAAATAAAAAAAGAGCTTGTGGGCTCTCGGTTAATATGGCTGGGGCGGCAGGATTCGAACCTGCGCATCCAGGCTCCAAAGGCCCGTGCCTTACCACTTGGCCACGCCCCAAAAGGCTGGCTTTCACCCAAAAAAAGTATAAGTCAGAGCTGAGAAAAGTGTCAAGGCAACTACATTGGCTGGGCCTGAGCTCTTTGAAATTCCTCCAGTACTGCCGCCTGTACATGCTCTCTGGTTGTAGTATTGATAGGGTGAGCTATATCACGGAATTCTCCATTGGGAAGCTTTCGGCTTGGCATAGCAACAAATAGACCTCTCTCTCCTTCTACAACCCGAAGATCATGAACTACAAACTCATCGTCGATGGTTATGCTTGCCACTGCCCTTACTTTGTTCATGTCTACATGTCTTATCATAACTTTTGTAATCTTCATTGTTCACCCCTTTGTTCATTCAGGTTTGCCAATGCTATCACCGAAATTTCTATATCTGCATCCCGCGGCAATGCAGAGACCTCCATTGTCTCACGGGCGGGAGGAGCTTCCGTAAATACGTCCTCAAATACCGAATTCACATCTGAAAAATCACCCAGTCGTTTTAAAAATACCGATATTTTTACTATTTTGGAAAGAGAACTATTCGCCGCTTGAAGAATTGCTTCAATATTTCGAAAGACTAATCTAGTTTTTTCTCTGATATCTCCTTTTACTACTTCTCCAGTTTTTGGATCAAGAGGAATCTGCCCGGAAACAAAAATTAAATTCTCTATTTTAATAGCCTGAGAATAGGGACCAACTGGTAAAGGTGCCTGCTCTGTTATAATCACGGTTTTATGTCCCTGTTTCCTTTTCACTTCCCAAAACCTTCCACACCAAATTCAAATCTGAAATTTTGTCTACATCCACTCCGATTTGTGGATAATCTGTAACCACTGCTTTACTCTTAGAATTCAACAACTGTGAAACTGCCTCCTCTAATTCAGATATGGCAAGACGCCGAAAAATAAATTTCAATATAAAACGCAATCCCAGGATTCGTAAAAGCTTGACCGGGCTTTTTCTCATCTTGTAAGCTCTCTGAATAGTCTCCATATTATTAAGAATCGCCTGCGAGTTTACCAGTCCCACATTTCCCCCAGTATAAATACCCTCACGTAAAAAAACATAAGTTCTACTGACTTCCGGAAATAGTGACTCCACTGACTTTTTAGAAATTATAGGATAGAAGATATCAACATCTTTCTTTTTGCATTGATTGATAAAATCGTCTATGGCTTCAGCGGTTATCAGAGGAATATCTGAAGAAACAATCAAAACTGGATGCAGGGAGTTAAGAGTGCTCAAACCAATTTTCATATTTTCTGTTAAAGTGCCTTCCGATGTAATAAGAAGGTCAACTTTGTCCAACCAGCTGCTACTGTGAGATATGGGTGGTGCGACTACAGCTATTTTGCTTACTGATTTCGAAGCCTTAAGGCTGTCAATGACATACTCCACCATGGGCCGACTGTTAATCTCAATTAAAGCCTTAGCTGTAACTTCTGATTTTAAATGCTTTGAACTTCCGCATGCCAAAACTAAGGCATCAACTCTCACTCTGTCTCCCAGCAATTGTAGTTGGTTATTCGTTAAATATTACTTCTTTCCCTTCCTCCGCTATGAATTTTTCACCTTAAACCTCTAAACTTTGAGGATAGCTGGAAGTAACAATTACTAAGATATTATTGCTGCTTAAAGATTCAGAAATTCTATCACAAGGCTCGCGGCTATCAGCTAGAGCAAAGACTGCTGATCCACTTCCTGTCAGCAAAGAACCTTTAGCTCCTGCTTCAAGCATTTTATGCGTTAATTCCTTTAACTCTGGGTATCGTCTGAAAACGGCTTCTTCAAAAACATTGTACAGATTACTATTTATGTTTTCTAAACTCCCTGTTGCCAAAGCTTCAATCATGGGCAATACTTTCTTGGGAATCCCCTCAGGCCTATCAATCAATCTGTATGCTTCTTCCGTTGATATAGAGAGTGCGGGTTTAACGATGACTATGTAACAAAAGGGTAGAGATGGTATGGATTTCAGTTTTTCTCCTTTTCCTTGTGCCAGCATTGTTCCACCGTGTAGAAAAAATGGGACATCAGCTCCTAATTTCTCTCCCAATTCTTTGAGATAGGCTATTGGAAGATTAAGATCCCAAAGTTTATTTAAGGCAACCAGGGTTGCTGCGGCGTCTGCACTTCCCCCTCCCATACCTGCACCCAGTGGGATTCTTTTTTCAACCTTAACGCTAATATTTTCACTTATACCGGTCTCCTTTTTTAGAAGCCCGACTGCCTTTAGTATTAAATCTTTATCAGGCGGGATCGCTACCGGGGGCTTATAGATAATTTCAATTCTTTCCGAAACACTAAAAAAGAGGGTATCGTTGAGTTCAATGCTTTGAAGAACGGTTTCAACCTCATGGTAACCATCATTTCTCAAACCAAGAACTTCCAAAAAAAGATTTATTTTGGCATGTGCACAAACCTTAATCTTTTTCATTTTATTTAACTAATCCTTAAGAACCATGTCTTTTTGATTATACAAAACGGACAGTGGATAACATAGAGAGGAAGACAAGAGTGAAAGATCACGCGTTACAGGTCATATAGTGCCACACGTCATAAAGCTCAAGATGCAAGTTTCAAGCTACAAGCAAAGTGAAAGGCTTTACGCTCAAGGCTGCAGGCAAAAGGCTCAAAGCTGATAGCTCCCCTAGCCACAGAGCTCCAAAGCCGCAAGCTAAAAATAATAAGACATCATTCCTACAGCTTTTTGCGTCTCTGGGGCATGAAGCTTTGAGACATAATTCATAACTCGCAGGACGAAACTTGAAATTGGTGATCTGCAATTTGGCCATAAAAAGAAAGCGCAGCTGTGCTGCGTATACATAAAACCTATTCGGTTCTTTTGAACCATTTACTTTATCAACCAGGGAAGTATATTCTTTTTACTACGAATATGGCTAAGTTCAACAGAACGCGTCAAAATATCAGCATAGCTATAAGAAACCCGTCTTGATCTATTTCTTTTCTCGTCTACTCTCATTACAAAGAGATTGGGGTGTATCTCCTCTAGAATTCCTTCTCTCTCAATAACCTTACACCTTCCAAGATTTGCTCTAAAACGCATTTTAGAGCCTAAAAAACATTCCAAATCCTTCTTAATTCTCTCCATAACTTCTGTTTGAGAAAATTCTGAAGCTGTTGCTTTTCTTTTTTCCATAACACTTAATTTTATCAATAAAAACAAAGATCGTCAAGATTTCTTCTGCAGGAGTGCAAACGCATCGCTGAGCATTCCAAAATCATTCAGAGTAAGCTGTTCTCCCCTGGACTTCTCATCTATCCCGGCTTCTACCAGCGCAGTTTCAATTTCATCTCTGCCAAGCGTCAATGAATCTGACTGGAGCAAAGCATTTTTTATCATTTTTCGACGATATTTAAAAGCTGCGGTAATTATATTAAAAAGTAACAATTCATCTTTTATTCTAATTCGAGGTTTCTTCAACCGTTCCAACAAAATTATAGCAGAATCAACATTCGGTTGCGGAATAAAAACCCTGCGAGATACATTGGCAATAAACCTCATTTCAGAAAAATATTGAATCTTAAGAGTAAAAGCACTGTAGTTTTCACTCCCTGGTTCTGCCAGTATTCTTTCTGCAGCCTCCTTTTGAACCATAACCACATAACGTCTTACATGTGAATAGTTTTTCAGCATCTTTATTAGAAGAGGCGAAGCGATTTGATAGGGAAGATTGGAAACCATCTTATTGGGTAATGAAAACGTTGATGGAAGCTGAGAGATATCAAACTTTAAAGCGTCAGCACGAATAATTTCAACATTTGACAGCTCTTTTAATGTCTCACTTAGAATTGATAGAAGTGTCCGGTCATATTCTACGGTTATCACTAATTTTACTTTTGGTGAAATAGCTTCCGTTAAAGTACCAATCCCCGCACCAATCTCCAGAATTACATCATTTGGGCTAAGATTTGCAGTTTCCATAATTTTATAGAGAATATTGGCATCAACAAGAAAGTTCTGCCCCAGGGTTTTTGAAGGCCTGAAATGATGCTTTCGTAAAATTTCGGCAGTGCGACGGGGATTTACCAGAGGAACCATTTTCAAATCAAATATAAAATATCAAAAATTAAAAATACCCGCCTACCGGGCAGGCAGGCAAACTAAAATATAAAATATTGTCGTCGGGTTATAGAATGTAACAAAATTGCCGACGATGTAGAGCTTTTATCACAGTTTTTCAAATCCTTAGCTCTCTTTCTTAACTCTTTAAATTTTTTATTGTCATTTTACATTTTGCACTTTAAATTTTAAATTTATGCTACCACTCAATACGAACTCTACAAACACCTTGAGAGGTAGAAGCAATTGCCCTAAAAGCATCAGTGGCAAGGTCAATAATTCTGTCTTTTCTATAGGGCCCGCGGTCATTTATAACTACTTCCACCTGTTTACTATTGGAAAGGTTGGTTACTCTTACCTTAGTTCCATAGGGAAGTGTTCTATGTGCAGCAGTCATACCAACACCCTTTCCATTAAGGGTGTAGTAACTAGCTGTCCCTTCTTGATTATTATTGTAAGTTACAGGTTGGTTGGGATCTGGTGCCCCATCTGCTCCTTGTTCTCTGCTTTGAATACTCTCCTGACCGCGTGATACTATAAAAGGCCTTAGTGTACCTATTTTTATAATTTCAGCTAAGGGTTTGACTTTAACTACTTCTTCTACCAGTTGTTGTGCTACGACCTCTCCGCCAAGATAGGTTACCCGGAAGACTCTCTCCATAAATCCAGTCTGTCCCTGTTGTTGTATAACCTTTTTGCCTACTGGCAAAGTCCCATCGCGCTTCTTTATTGTCCTAAAGGCAATTGGTTCACTTACTCTTTCTTCAACTACAATTTCCTTAGCTATTCGGATTCTCATCCCCCGCGTAACTGGTGAACTAAGGGGGGGATTGATTTTATCGTTGGGTTTAAATTCAATGTTGTGGGAGGTTAGGACATCCTTTACCTTATATGCACTCGTGACAATTTTTCTTTCTTGACCTTCAATTTCAACAAAGATGGGTACTGCTTTCCTTACTTTTACTTTCATCCCGGAAACAATGTGTGTACTAACATTAGGGCTGATCATATCTGCTTCTGTTACTCTGATCTTACTCTCTTTTAACAGTTCTCCTACCGTCTCTACTCTGGTCTTTACTACTCTTTTTTTACCATTAACCTCAAGAACCACTTGCTCTGCTGCACCCATATTCCTCAATGGCAAGAGAATGCTAATGGCGATAAGTGTTATTGTTATCTTAATAACTGCTGACAAACATTTTCTAAGCTGACCCGCTAACAAAACCATTTTCCTTTCTATTTCTTATTACCAAGACTAAGACTTCAATACTATATTATTAAGTCCAAAAAATGTAAAGGCATTTCCGGTTGTTATTTTCTTAACTTCTTCTTCGCTTATCTCTTTTACCTCAGCAACAACTTTGGCAATTAAAGGAAGATAGGCAGGTTCATTTGTCTTACCGCGGTAAGGTTGCGGTGCAAGAAACGGACTGTCAGTCTCCAATAGAATTCTATCTAACGGTACGTCTTTAATTACTTCTCTCAATCGTGCCGCATTTTGAAAAGTAATAGGACCGGCAACTGATATATAGTAGTTACGAGCAAGACACTCATTGGCCACTTTGTCACCCCCGGAAAAACAGTGAAAAACTGCTTTTGGGACTTCCTCCTCATCCATAATCTCTAGAACTTCTTTATATGCTTCCCTCGAATGGACTATAAGAGGAAGCGTTAGTTCCCGGGCCAACCTAGTTTGATGGCGAAATGCCTCTTTCTGGGACACCTGTGGAGCATCGTTGCGATAAAAATCGAGACCAGTTTCACCAAATGCTACCACTCTATTATTCGCTGCCAGCTCTTTAATATCCTTTAGAAGTTGAGGTGTAACTGAGCTGGCCTCATGAGGATGAATTCCTATAGCTGCATAGACTTTGGGAAAGGAATTGGCGAGCTCTACTGCTCTTTTGCAGGAACTTAAATTATAACCAACTGCAACCAAGACACTGACTTCTTTCTGAGAAGCTCTTTTTACTACAGCTTTTATTTCCTCATCTGTATCATAGAAATCTAAGTGTACGTGAGTATCGACAAGCATATTAACCAATCACAAATTGCAGTTTATGGGCTGTGAGCTATAATTCTTGCCTCAAAGCCTCAAACTTCATAGCCGCAAGATATTGCAGGATATTAACTTTGCGGCTTTGTGGCTTTGTAGCTTTGGCCGGTTGAGCTATCAGCCATGAGCCTTGAGCTTCTTTTACTCTTCCACTCTTGGAAAGAGCACCTCTCCCCTCTTTATCTTGCTCTCAGGTTCTAAGCTTCCCCATTTTAGTGACTGAGGAATTTTTACCTCATGGATAGATCCTCCTATACCCAGCTGTTCCCATATTGCTTCAGCTGTCTTGGGCATAAAGGGAAAAATCATTACGGCGATTATACGGATAACCTCAGCTAGAGCATACATTACGCTATCAAGCTTAGCCTGGTCTCCCTCTTTGGCTATCTGCCAAGGTGCTGCCTCGTCTATGTATTTATTAGCTTCTTTAATAAGCGCCCAAATCTCTTCCAGGGCACTCTTGAACCGAAAATTCTCCATTTGCCTCTGTAATAATCCTGACTTTAATCTCTCTACAGTTGAAATCAGCTTTTCTGCTTTCGTAATTTCTATAGTTGGGTAAGGAATCTTTCCTTCACAGTATTTCTCAATCATAGGAAGAGAACGATGTAAAAGATTTCCCAGGTCATTTGCCAGATCAAAATTTATTCTCCTTACCAGTGCTTCTCTGGTAAACTCGCCATCGAGCCCTAATGAAATCTCACGCATCAGAAAATATCGAATAGCATCTGCACCGAACTCGTCAATTAACTGATTTGGTTCAATGACAATGCCTTTTGACTTTGAGATCTTCTCTCCGCCTAAAGTCCAAAAGCCTGTAGCAAAGATTTGTTCAGGAAGTGGAACACCTAAAGCAAACAGCATGCTGGGCCAAATTATGGCGTGGAATTTGAGAATGTCCTTCCCGATAATATGAATTGCTGGCCAAAATCTCTTGTAATGCTCTCCTTCCGGGAAATCTAAACCTGATAAGTAGTTTATTAGGGCATCAAACCAAACATATACAACATGTTTCGAATCGAAAGGAACCGGTACTCCCCACTTGAAAGTAGTACGGGAAACAGAGACATCTTGGACTCCACTTTTTATAAAAGCAATTACCTCGTTTCTGCGAGATTCTGGTTGTATAAACTCAGGATTGTTAACCAGATACTTTAACAGTTGTTCCTGATATTTACCAGTTTTAAAGTAGTAGCTCTCTTCTTTTAGCCATTCGACAGATCTTTGACATTGAGGACACTTTCCCTCAACAAGTTGCGACTCTGTCCAGAAAGCCTCTTCGTGTACACAATACCAACCCTGGTATTCACCTTTGTAGATATCTCCCTGATCATAAAGTTTCTGAAATATATATTTAACGACTTCTTCGTGCCGTGGTTCAGTTGTTCTAATAAAATCGTCATTAGAGACACTGAGCCTTTTCCAAAGTCTACGAAAAGGCACAACCATTCTGTCTACATGTTCCTGGGGAGATAATCCACGCTCCTCCGCTGCTCTCGCTACTTTCTGTCCATGTTCATCGGTTCCTGTAAGGAAAAAAACCTGCCGTCCCAACTGACGCTCAAAGCGTGCAATCACATCTGCTGCAATAGTGCAGTAAGCATGACCGATGTGGGGAAGGTCATTAACATAATATATAGGTGTAGTTACGTAAAAATTATCTTGCAAGATTTCGCATCCTTCGTCAAAAGTAATAGCACTATTCTATAAGATAATTTCCAATAAGTTAAGTTTGTAATTTTAGAAAAATGCAAAATGTTTATTGCCATTTACAAGAAGAGCGCAGGTATGGGTTAAGTTAAGCAGTAACTCTCAATGTGTAATCTTTTACAAAGGCTCATCAGAAATCCTGAGCTCCCGAGTAACAAGGGTATGAGCAGTAAAAAAATCTTCACTTACATTCGTGCTTATGTAAAAAATTAACTAAGCAGTTAAATAATACAAGTATCAGGGTTTTCTTGACAGGGATTTCCTATCACCATATAATAACCCTTGTCAACACGAACTGCGCAGTGAGCTGTATTGGCCGAGAGTAGAAAGGAGACGTTATAATGAAATCGACAGGAATCGTACGAAAAGTTGACGAGCTGGGACGGATAGTTATTCCAATGGAGTTGCGCCGAACTTTTAACATCGACATTAGGGACCCACTAGAAATCTATGTAGAAGAAGATAGAATAATACTGGCAAAGTATGAACCAGCATGTGTATTTTGCGGCGGTAACGAGAACATGCAGTCTTTTAGAGAAAAGAATGTCTGTAGTTCATGCGTCTCCGAAATTACCAATAACGTCTAATCATTATCAATTCTTTATCTTTTCATAGATAATCCTTCTGGCAAGTCTAGTAGACTTTGCGATTTCTGTAATTGCGTCTTTCCGAGAGAATCCTCTTTCTATTAATTCATTTACTCTCGCTTCAATAAATGCGTTGGAATACTCTTTGACTTCCTTAGGCCTGCCTTCGATAATAAGCACTATCTCTCCTTTAAGTTGGCTTCTTTCCACAAAATCCATAACTTCTTCTATATTACCCCTTATGATTTCCTCAAATTTCTTTGTCAGTTCCCGTACTAAAACGATTTTGCGTGCCCCGAAGACCTCAGCCATATCCTTTAGAAACGTAACTATTCGGTGGGGGGACTCATAAATAACTAAGGTTCGTTCTTCAGAGGCTAATTTCGCCAGTGTTCGTCTTCTCTCTCCCTTTTTCCGTGGGAGAAATCCTTCAAAGGCAAATCTATTAGTCGGAAGACCTGAAATTACTAATGCTGCTATGGCAGCATTAGGGCCGGGGAGTACTTCAACCGGAATATTTACCTGGATACACTCTTTGATGAGACGATGGCCTGGGTCAGACAATCCCGGCGTGCCGGCATCGGAAACCAAGGCGATTCGCTCTCCCGACTTCAATTTATCTATCAATTCTTTGCATCTCGTTTTTTCATTAAATTTGTGATAACTGATAAGAGGTCGTCTAATCTTGTAGCGGGTGCAGAGTTTTCGTGTTTGCCTTGTATCCTCTGCTGCAATCAAATCCACCTCTTTCAGGGCTTGAATAACCCTTATGGTGATATCCTTGAGGTTTCCAATAGGTGTAGCACATACAAATAACTTGCCATTCATCTCTTTCACCATATAAGAAATATAATTTACAAATTCAGCTATCTCAAGCTTGTGCAAATTATCAGAGACAATAGGAAAGATACGTTAACTATCCTAACCTTAAATTTTCATCTAATAGTCAAGCCATGGAGAAGAAAGTAAAGGAGGGCAAACCTCTGTAAAAAATAGCGAAGGAGGATGAATTCTGTAAAGCCTGGTGAAGAAGCCAAAAATAAGAGTGGACCTTGTAATCCACTCTTTGAAAAATCAAATCTACCAAGCACTAACCCTCTACTACAGCATCTACAGGGCAAACTTCGGAGCAGGAACCACAGTCGGTACATTCGTTAGTCTCAACTACGTACTTCTCTTCGCCTTCGCTTATGGCGCTGGCTGAACACTCATCCAAACATACGCCGCAACTAATACATTCATCCGTTATTCTGTAAGCCATCCTTTCACCTCCGTAGTGTTCAGAATATTATTTTGGACCTGAAAATGCAAGCCTATTTAGGCACAGGTCTCAAGACTCAGGACACAAAGAAAGTGTATTATTAGGCTATGTAACCTGTGACCTGCGTCTTGAGTCTCGCGTCTCATATAACTGCCAACTCATTTAGTGCAAGTGCAGCTGCTCCAAGCACACCAATTTTATCCCCAAGGGTTGTAACTTCGATTCTGACTACTTGAGAATTAGGAATAAGAGCCTGCTCCGAGACTACTCGCCTGGCTGGCTCAAGTATGAGGTCACCCGCTTTAGCAACACCACCTGATATAACTACAAGCTCGGGATTAAAGATATTCACTATATTTGTGATACCAATTCCTATAATTCGTCCGATTTCGTTAAGAATGCTTCTAGATGCCGAATCCCCTTGCAGGGCTGCCTGAGTTACCAATTCCCCGGTTAAATTTTTCTCCTTTCCATTTGCTAACTCCAGCAGTCTTTCTCCCCTCTCTCTTTCAACCGCCTCTTTAGCTTTTCGGACGATGGCTCTACCAGAAGCAAGCTCTTCAAAGCAACCATAACTTCCACAAGTGCAAGATAAACCATCCATATCTATGATAGTATGTCCCAGTTCAGCAGCACTACCAGTAGTTCCTCGATATATCTTATTTTCTAAAATAAGTCCCGCTCCAATTCCAGTGCCAAGGGTTAAGCATACGAAATTGCTTACTTCGCGGCCTAAGCCATAGTACTTTTCCCCCAGAGCAGCAACATTAGCATCGTTATCCAAAAACGTAGGAATTTGATAGAAATCTCTGATAAGATCACGGAAGGGAACATTGCGCAAAGGAAGATTAGGAGAAAAGACCACAATACCTTCTTTGAAATTAATCATACCAGCTATCCCCATACCTATACCCAGAATGTGAGTTGAATCTACTTGGTGTTCTTCCAATAGTTTATCGATTAGTTCTTCTGCACCACCCACTACAGCACGACTGGAAAAGAGAGGGGTTCTTTTTTTAAGTAAAGCTACGATACTGGCTTTTTCATCAACCAGTGCCGCACGCATACTTGTTCCACCAATCTCAAGAGCAACAATTAATTGTTTTTCTTCCACACAGCTCCTTGGGTTTGAATTTATTTCTAAGAACTGACTTGTGTTAGGTCCGGGGAATACACACGGACAATATTCCTTCCTTCATTCTTAGCAACATACAATGCCTGATCGGCCCGATCAATCAACTCTATCTCATTGGTTGCATCTGTCGGATAGGTAGCAACACCGGCGCTAATAGTCCGCTTAACAAAAGGTTCTCCCTTTCCACCTTCAAATTTGGCTGTTTCTACAGCCCTTCTAATCCTCTCAGCAATTTCGACCGCTTCTCGGCTGGTATTGGGGAGAAGAACTGCAAACTCTTCTCCTCCATACCGGGAAACAATATCAATCGCTCTAACTTGACGAGTGATAATATTAGCAACCTTCTTAAGTAAATTGTTTCCCTTTTGATGGCCAAATTCGTCATTATACGGTTTGAAATGATCGATATCGATCATAATTAGAGAAAGCCTGCTGCCAAAACGATCAGCCCTGTTTCTCTCTTCCTCCAGACGCTCTATAAAATATCCATAGTTATGCAGGCCAGTCAGTCTGTCGACCATAGTGAGGTGCTGAAGAGTCTGCTGTTCTTGTTTTTGTCTTGCAACCAAAAAGCCTAGACCAATTCCTAATGAGAGAAATATAAGTGTGCCAGCAAGAATTCCGAAGATATTTTCCATTAGTGCAAGCGGGTTATCCAATACGGTAAAGGAATAGTAGACCCAAAAGATAATGGCGCCCAATGCTGCCAGTCCAGAAATCGCACTTCCTGTTACCTCAAAGAAAAGAGCAGCAATAACAATAGGAATAAAATACAATGCCCAAAATATAGTAATATTCTTAGTGTAGAATATAATGGCTGAGACGAGGATAAAACTCCCTGCTATTAAGGTTAACCCCCAATAATCCTTTTGCATTCTGCCATCCTTTCTCTAAACTGGAAACTAAAATTATCATAACTTAAAGCTAGAAGATAGAGCAAGCTATTAGCATTAGGCAATCCAAATAAGTATTAGTCCCGTTAAAACTAATAGAGTTCCACTGGATAGTCCTATAAAGGCTCTATATAACTGTATTTTTTTAAGCATTCCCAGAACTCCCGTGAATGTACCCACGGCTAATAAAGGTAAACCATGCCCGATAATAAAAGAAGAAAGCAAAAGTGTACCATAAAACAGCTTCCCTTTAGCAAAGGTCAGGGCGAAGATGGCAAAGATTGGTGGTAAACAACAGGGACAGATCATAAGTCCAAATGCCGAACCAAGAAGAAAAATATTTACCGGCCCCTGTCCGGCCATTGAAATTTCCTTAAGCCGGGTGGCAAAATTAAAAGAGGGAAGTCTAAGGTGTATTATTTCAGCAAAGTGAAGTCCTCCCAAAATAGCTACCACCCCAGCAGCATAATACATATAAGTACCTAAACCGAAAAGGCTGACTGCAAAGAATCCTGCCAAACCTAAAAGAAAGTATGAGAACATAATTCCAACGAGAAACAAGGAGGTAAGAGCAAACCCCCTCGACTGGGAAAGCTTTGAATCACTTCCTAAATATCCAACCAGCAACATAGCCCGCACGAAGTTGCAAGGACCTAAGCTGGTAATAATCCCTGCTGTAAAAGCCAGTAAAATAGCGTATAAAGGATTATACTGAATCGAAAAACCAAAATCGGGCATTAAGTCTCCTGTACAAAGCTGCCATTTTAGCTTCTATGGTTTATATCGATAAGCAAATATATTTCTTTAACCAAACTACCTATCTGTTAATTCCTCCAATCGTTTGATATTCGATTCTGAGACTTTGGACTTCGGAAAATCCTCTTTGATTCTTTTCCACTCACCAATAGCCCTTTCTATATTCCCATTCTTCTCCAAAGCAAGAGCCAGCATAATATGCGAGGGGAGATGATCTTCGTCATTAAAAACAGCTGATCTAAACTCACTAATAGCAAGCTCAAAATCCCTCTCTTCATAATAGATCATACCTAGTTCAAAGTAGGTCTCTCCCTCTTTTATACCAAGTGCATTTGCCTTTAAATATTCGTTTTTGGCTGCTTCCTTCATTCCGGCTTTCAAATAAATCCAACCAAGAGCGCTATGCGCCTTAGCATTACCAGGAGTAAGAATTAAGGCCTTCTTAAAAGCATCTATGCTTTTATCTAACTGTTTGTTCATAAAATACTGCTCACCACGCCACATATTCAGAGAAGCAATGTAAGAACGAAAGAGTAGTACAAAGAGTATAGACACAAGGGACAAAAACAGGATTTTCTTTTTGCGAGATACAGAATAGGGTACTCTCTCCATAACCACTCCAATCTTTCCAAAATATTCTACTTTGTGGCCCCAACTCCTATTACGAATGAGGCTTTATTGAGGTAGATTTTAGGTAGTGATGGAAAAAACGCCAGAGCCCTTCTTTCCACCTTCCTTCTTCTTAAACAAGCAAAGGAATTGAGAAACAGAAATCAAGTACGAAACTAGTGTCCATATAAAGCTGAGAAGAGTTTAGACCTCCTACACTCGATGAAAGTCTTAAAAACAAAACAAGTAGAGTTACAACTGTATATGGCACTTTAAATGATGAAAAGCATTCATTTATGCCCTCTCTTTCCCCACACCACGCTCGCCTACTTTACTTTACACAATTTATGTCATTGCAGGCTCAAACCGTCTTAGTAATCCGGTGCTCAAAGTAACCAAACCAGGGTTGTTATTCTTTCACTCATCTTCTTCAAATCATAGCCCTAAGAATCTGGGACTAAAATATTAGATATAGGGCATAGCAACAAAATTTAAATCAAAGGAAGAGCTAGGGTAACTCCCAGTTTTTGGATTGAAAGAAACTATTTTAAATCCGTTATCTCTGCTCGTGCTAAAGCTAGTAATACTAGAAATGATTGTTTGAAGGAGAGATAGAACTAAAGAGAATTAACACTTTAAGTAAGCAATTATACTTAGATGAAGACTTAATGTAGAAATAAACGCAAAGAAATAAGTTGCTGCCTAATGTTAGCTTCTTGTTTTTTTACAAGAAACGGAAGAGTTATATGCCTTGTTGTCTCTATTGTTAAAATTCTCGCTAGACCACTCTTAGATAAACCTCTTCCGTAGCCATGCACTAAAGAAATCAACTGCTGAGACAATTATTAATAACATAATCAGATATGTTAATAAGCGGTTATATTGAAATAAGCTAATAGAGGTAAAAATCTCCTTGCCTAATCCTCCAGCTCCAACAACACCCACAATTGCCGCCGCTCGAATATTTACTTCCCACCTGTAAAGAGTGTAAGACAACATTTGAGGAAGAGCTTGAGGTATTACCCCATAGGCAATAAATCCAATAGTTCCCGAGCCTACTGAAATCAAGGGTTCAAGAGATTCGGTATTCACTTCTTCGATAACTTCTGAATAAAGTTTTCCTAAAATACCTCCCGTATGGAAACCCAGAGCTAAAACTCCAGGAAAAGGGCCTAGCCCAGCCATAAGAATAAATATTAAGGCCCAGAGAATCTCTGGAATAGAACGGAGAAGATTCAAAATAAGAGTAGCTAGAATTTGAATAATCTTTCTAACATTTCTAAGAAAGGGATTTCTTTTATCTATGGCAAAAAGAATCCCTTTTGAACTCAAATTTTCCGCTGCTACGAAAGAAAGGGGGAAACCAATAATCATAGCCAGTATAGTGCCTAATAAAGACATTGACAAAGTTTCAATAGACTTGCCTACTGCAAATAATATAGTTCCTAAACCAAACTTTGGGGGGTACATAGACCTAAAAAAATCAATCAGTTGAAACAACCCATCCCGGCTTATTAAGATTAAGGGCGATGTATTTGTTCCAGCTAGGCTCCAAATGATTGCTCCAAAAATTACTAAAACTAAAAATAAACTAGATTGCGATCTCAGTTTTTTTGAATACAAATGAACCTTCTTATTCATTTCTTTTTTCAATTAATATAACCCCTAATCCAAGAACTAAATTTATCAGCTATAGTAACCAAAATAAGAATGATAATAATTAAAGACATAACTTCCCCATAGTTAAACATCCTCATAGAAATTTCAATCTGCTGTCCAATTCCTCCAGCACCAACCAATCCTAAAATTGCTCCAGCCCGAATTGCACATTCCCACCGGTACAGAGTATAGGAAATCATATCACCCCAGACTTGTGGGAGAAGAGAGTAAGAAACTACCTGAATTTTCCCAGCCCCAGTTGAGAGAAGAGCTTCCAATGGCTCAACGTCAACGCTTTCGTAAAACTCCGAATATATCTTGCCAAGCATTCCCCCATAGGCAACTCCAATTGCCAAAACTCCGGCTGTCGGACCAAGGCCAACAATTCTAACAAAAAGAAGTGCCCAGATAAACTCGGGAATAGTTCTGAGTAGATTTAAGATTCCTCTTGAGCATAAATAAGGGATAATCTTTATCGCTCTTAACCCTTTTTTCTGACTATTCTCCATATCGTGGAGTATGCCGGTATAGGTTAAATTGCTGGCAGCGATAGTAGAGAGAGGTAGGCCGACCAGAATAGCCAAAAATATCCCTGCCACCGATATCTGAATAGTCTCCAGAACTGGTGTAACCATCATCTGTAAAAATTTAATGGAAAGATCAGGAGGGAAAAGTCCAGATAAAAAACTGATTGCATTTTTGCCATTTGCTGGATCTACTAAAACAGCAATGTTAACTTCGCTTATTTTGAGGCTCATCAAAATAAAGGAGAGAAAGACAATTAATATAAAAAGTTCAAGTGGTTTTAAGCGGTATATTTTAGAGAGGATGGAGCAAGGATGCTGATTTATATTCTTCACTATTCAATTCCTCTCTAATAAATTCTTCTTTGGAAAAAAGAGCTTCTAACATAAACTTAGATACTTTATCCGGGCTAGAATCAAAAATTATTTTGCCTTCGCTAAACCCAATTATCCGAGGAAAATATTTCAAAGCTAGGTCAACACTGTGCAAACTGACTAAAAGAGTTTTACCGTTATCATTAGAGATATCTATTATTAATTCTATAATTTCCTGAGCCAGTTTTTGATCAACTGAGGATACTGGTTCATCCGCAATTATCGCATCCGGATCTTGAAATAAAACTCTAGCTAATGACACTCTTTGTCGCTGTCCTCCACTCAATTCAAGAGGACGCGAAAATATCTTATCAGCAATTCCGACTTTCTCTAAAGCTTCTTTTGCTTCCTCGAATTCAATCGGATGGAGTAAAGATAGTAGAGACTTACCTGCCGACCAATATCCTAGCTTTCCTGAAATGACATTGTGAATTACTGGTAACCTATTAATAAGATTATGGTGCTGAAAAACCATACCAATTCTGCAGCGTAACTTTTTAATCTGAGATTGTTTCAATTTGGATACATCTATTCCATCAATTGCCAACGAACCGGTCGTAGATGGGATGGTACAATTTATAATCCTAAAAAGGGTTGTTTTTCCCGCCCCGCTTGGACCAATAAAAGCAACTCTCTCAGCCTTTTTTATTCTTAGAGAAACTCTATCAACTGCTTTAACCTGGCCAAATTCTTTAGAGATATTTGTCAATTCAAACATTCTAGATCACTCTTCTAATAAATTCGCTGCTTTGGCTGCCTCCTCAATTTCCTTCCAGGATTCTTCCTTAGCCTCTATATATTTCTTCGTTCTATGAAGGTCTAGTATTTTTTTATCCTCAAGTTGACTGTAATCAAGCTTAAGAAAAGCCCTCTTAATCTTTTCAACCAAATCAGCATTTAGTTCTCCTCTAACAGTCCAGTTATAGTCAACATATCCTGGTGTAGTCCATATTACTTTTACTTTATTAGTATCAACTTTATTTTCTTCTACTAATTTTTCCCAGACTTTTTCATTTAAAGCACCGGCATCTACCTTGCCTGCTTCAACCCACTTAACAGTTGCATCGTGCGCTCCACTATAGCTAAACTTGGTGAAGTCTTTTTCTGGATCTATTCCTTTCTTTAATAGGAAGAATCTCGGCATTAAATGACCAGAAGTCGAGCTAACGCTTCCAAAAGTAAATGTTTTACCCTTCATGTCCTCAAGAGAATTTATACCAGAATTAGCATTAGCAACAAATTTGCTGTGAAAGTTGGCATCCTCTTCACGCATGGCTATGGCGTAGGCTTTATTGCCAGTTTTTTTCCTAGCCTGAACATGGGTAAGACCACCATACCAGACTAGATCAAGTTTACCTGCTGCTAAGACCTCTACTGTAGCTGCGTAATCTACAACTGGGACAAACTCGACTTTCATTCCAAGTTCTTTTTCCAAATATTCCACTATAGGAGAGTATATCCTCATAATCTCATCGGGATCCTCATCCGGAATAGCTGAAACCCTTAATACGTTCAATACTTCACCTTTCACTTCTGTTTCTTTGGCTGATTTAGCTCTAACCTCTTTCTTTTCTGATTTCGTCTTACATCCAATTAAAACCAAACTAAAAATTAGGGCTAACGCAAGAGCAATTAGAGTAAATCGAAACTGATATGTTTTCACAGTTTTACCTCCGTAAATTCAAAAAATCTTTTAAACCTTAAACTCCCTTCAATCTATTTTTTCCATATAAAATGCAAACTTGAATTTAAGAAATTATGATTTTTACAGTTAAGTAGGCTTATCTGTTGTATTTACTTTTAGATTTTCTTAATGTTTCCGTCCTGCAAGACCTTAAGGAGATCCTTCTGATAAAGCCTTCTTTCTCGACATTTAAGTTGCAACAATTTGGGGAGAGTTTTTCATTTTTTTCCCTTTACAAAGTCAAACTTTCGCAAGTTTAATATTTTAAGCTAAACATAGGGGTTTAAGCCCTTTTAGCAGAGTTTTAATCTATACCATCAATAAATAAAATAAATATTAAATATATAATTTTATTATTAAATTATCATAATTTCACTGCTCAGTCAAGGTTTCGATAGTTCAAAGTATCAACTATATCTACATCAGCCACTACATACTCTGGCTTAACAACAAGCCAGAATGTCCTTACCGTGTTGGTGAAGGGATGTTCTACCGAGCGCTCAATAGGTTTTCAATTAACAGCAGCAAACTTTTCAAGCAGAAATTGAAGGAATGGAAGAACTTCTATAATTAACAAAGACTATATGAGACCTCAATTGAAAAACACCTTTTGTGAAACTCTAGGAAAAATTAGCCACTATGTGTAACTCATAAATGTTCTCCCTATAATTTGGGTATAAGAGATATTACTGCGAGTAACACACTTCTAGGTATGAGGGGTAAAACCATTGTATTGTCCTCATTGACGTACTTTGAGGCAAGATCTGGTGAAAGGTTCCCAGAAGTTAAAGAATAGAAGTTATCCACAATGACTTTTACGGTCACAGGCAACAGAGTATCGATCTTGGGAAAATATCTCCATCCTGTCGAGCTCGAACTTAAGATCTGTAGCAAATGTTGCTAATAGGGTGGTAATAACACTTCTCTTCAAAATAAATTCTTACGGATTATGGAAACAATTCTTATGAGCTCGCTTTTCTTTCGCGCCGGTCTTATCCCCTCTCCGGTCAAAGGGAGGCAATGGCCGGCCGAATCTCCTTCCAAAAAAATTGGACCAAAAGTGGGCTCTCTTAATCTGTGAGGAAAATACCCTCCATGGAGACTATGGAGACCCTTGTTTTGCGGTGTATAATTGTTTAGAAAGTTTATCAGATGCCTCAGGAGCTTTGTATCTCGGACGTAACTGGCGATTCCAAACCTGGTTTCTTTACAAGCTGGAAAAGCCCAAGTCACACCCTTTCTCAAAGTATCCAAAAACTCAGCCGTTTCTTATTCTCCGAATGCCATAGATAAGGACGCGATTTACTGCTATCCGTCTGTATAAATCCACGTTGTTTTTTATCAACAGACATTTGTATGTCTCTGAAATTGGCTAGAATAGCGCGCCAGCCAGCAGCATCCACTAAAACTTCCCCTTCAAATTCTCCTTTATCAGTAACCACAGAATTACCTTTAACCCCTTTTACTTTAGCTTTGATTATCTCTGCTTCAATTGATTTAAGCATTATTTGGCAGAATACTCGATAATCAAATGTACAAAAAGAATAGCCAAATTTAAAGGCAATATCTTTTCCTAAAACATTTATAAAAATAGGGTCAAAGGTTCGAAGAATCAAGTCTTCACAATCTAATTTTTGGAGAACATCAACAAGGGTCGCGCACGCTGATGTTTGACTTGTACCAATCTCTGCCTCATCAATAAGCAAAATTTTTCTTCTGAGCTCTCTAGCTACTGCCAATCCAGCAAAACTTCCCCCTGCAATAATCACACCATAGACCAATCTGCCTCCACATTTATGCTCGACATTATTAATGTTATGGGCTGGATGATAGGTCCAGGATTAATAGTTGTATGTAACATAATAAATCCACTTTGATGAACATGTGTCGCTGTTAATTTAGCTAAATCAATCCCGAAAACAATACCAATAACTCCCCCAATTAGACCTACTGTTCCAGGTTCAATCAGGAGATGGACAAGATACTTCCATTTCTCACATCAATGGCTTTCATCACCCCTATCCCTTCATCTTTCAATCTAGTAGCATCTACATTCAAAATGGCTCATAAATATCATCCAAGACAGACACACTATCCTACAGCCAATCTTATATTTTGGAATAGGTGTCAGATTTCAAGCTTCAGAGTATAAATCAGGAGTATAGGGTACCAACTTATGGAGGGTAGTTGCCTCTGCTCCATAATTCTTGACCCTGATACTCCTAACTCCCGTTTTCTGTCCTCTGTTTTATGACTTTTGCATTTAAAGGCAGTTTAACGTCATGCCCAGGACTTACTACTATGGCCCTCGCCGCAATGAGCCACTCGAGGAACTTTAAATCTTTTCATGTGTGATTCACTCCTTTCCTTCTGATTATTTGTAATCTTCTCCAGCTATACTATCCGACTCGTTTTCAATAATAAACTTATGTTGATCTTCCCCATTATGCCTCATCTTTCCCATAAGCAAAAAGTGTAACAGCGGACAGAGAAGTATGATGGCAAAAAAGCCAATGGTACCCAAGGGCACATTAAAAACTGATATTGCCAAGAATATTCCTATTGGTACTAAGCAGCAAAGCAGCATAATTAGCAAATGTCTATTGCTTGTCCCATGCCCATTTTGACCCATTAGCTAACCCTCCCTTCGGAAAAGATAGAGCAATTGAAATTTGTATTTCTATCCAGTTTTGATAGTTGGTGTAAACCGTCTTAGCCTAAGTGAATTAGAAACAACTGACACAGAACTCATCGCCATAGCTGCTGCAGCAAAGACCGGATTCAGAAGTATCCCAAAGAATGGATAGAGAACCCCAGCGGCCACCGGAATAAGGGAAGTATTATAGAAGAAAGCCCAAAATAGATTCTGCTTTATAGTTCTCATTGTTCGTTTGCTAAGAGCTATCGAGGTTACTACCCCGCGCAGGTCGCCGCTAATTAAAGTAATATCAGAAGCCTCCATAGCAACATCTGTTCCCGTACCAATGGCTATCCCAATATCTGCTTGAGCCAAAGCTGGAGCATCATTAATACCATCTCCTACCATAGCAACTATTTTCCCCTCTTTTTGCAACTTTTTAACCTCACCAGCTTTGTCCTGAGGCAATACTTCGGCAAGGACACGGTCAATATTAACTTCCTTGGCAATAGCAGATGCGGTGCGCTCATTATCACCTGTTATCATAATTACCTCAAGCCCTAGCTTGTGCAATTCACCTACTGCTTCTTTGGAATATTGCTTTACGGTATCTGCAACTGCAATAATACCTGCTGCTCTACTGTCAATCGCTACAAACATCGGAGTCTTTCCCTGGTTAGAAAGTTCTGTTGCCCTTTGTTCCAACCCATTTAACGCGATACCCTTATCTTGCATCAGTTTGAGATTACCTACCAATGCAGCCTGTCCATCTACTTTAGCCTGAATACCGTGACCAGCAATAGCGCCAAAATCGGTAGGCTCTGCAAGTGCGAGTTTTTGCTCTTTGGCTTTATTTACAATGGCCTCCCCGAGAGGATGTTCGGATCCCCTTTCTGCTGAGGCTGCAAGGAGTAATAATCTTTCGTTATCAAAGCCGCCTATATTAACAATATCCGTAACTGATGGTTCACCTTTTGTTAAAGTACCTGTTTTATCCAGGATAATAGCCGTGAGCTTGTGAGCTCTCTCCAAAGATTCGCCGCCTTTAATAAGCACTCCGTTCTCAGCTCCTTTACCGGTTCCAACCATAATTGCAGTTGGGGTAGCGAGTCCAAGCGCACAAGGACAGGCGATAATCAGCACTGCTACAAAGTTAAGTAAGGCAAAAGTAAAGGCAGGTTCCGGGCCAAAAAAGTACCAAACAATAAAAGTTACTACTGAAACACCGATAACTGCCGGCACAAAATAACTGGCAATAATATCAGCCAGCCGCTGAATTGGCGCTTTTGATCCCTGAGCTTCCTCCACCAACTTAATGATTTGAGCTAGCGCTGTTTCTTTACCTATTTTAGTAGTTTCAAATTTAAAAGTGCCCATTTTGTTGATGGTGGCTCCAATTACCTCATCTCCCTCATTCTTATCAACAGGAATACTCTCACCAGTAATCATAGATTCATCTACTGCAGAATAGCCCTCTTTTATGATGCCATCCACAGGAATCTTCTCACCCGGTCGAACAACAACCAAATCGCCTACGTCAACCTCTTCTACAGGAATGTCAATCTCATTACCGTCCCGGATAACCCGTGCTGTCTTTGCCTGAAGTCCCATTAATTTTTTGATCGCTTCAGATGTTTGACCCCTAGCTCTGGCTTCCAGAAGACGTCCCAAAAGAATCAGCACAATGATTATAGCTGCTGTATCGTAATATACTTTGCCGCTTATCTCTGCAGGAAATAGACCCGGGAAGAAAGTATATGCAAGACTGTAAAAATATGCTGCTGAGGTACCCACGGCAATTAACGTATTCATATTGGTGGTCCTATGTTTGGCTACTGCCCAGGCACCTGAATAGAACTGCCAGCCTACCCAGAACTGAACAGGGGTAGCAAGGATGAGGAGCACGTAAAAGTTCTGAAGAAAATCTGGTACCCAGGGGAACCAATCACCAAAACTACCCAGAAAAATAGGAATGCTCAGCACTGCTCCAGTAATAAATTTGGTATTTAAAGTTTTAATCTCACTTGCCCGTGCTAATGCTTCACGGTCTAAAGTCGCTTCTTCTACTTCCAAAACCTGATAACCGGCTCTTTCAATGGCTCGTTTAAGATCTGCAATTTCTGCCATATTGGCTAGATATTGCACTGTTGCTTTCTCTGTTGCCAAATTAACATTGGCCGTGATTACACCATCTACACTTTTTAAAGCCTTCTCAACTTTATCCACGCATGAGGCACAGGACATCCCCTTTATGGGAAGGATTGTCTTTTCCACACCAATCCTGTAACCCGTATCTTCCACTGTTTGAATCAAGAGGTCTGCGCTTACCTTGCTCGAATCATAATCCACCGTAGCCTTCTCTGTAGCAAGATTTACATTGGCTTGGCTTACTCCCTCTACTCTCGTTAACGCCTTCTCAATCTTATCCACACAGGAAGCACAAGACATACCTTGGATTGGCAGAATTATCTGTTTAATCTTTCGACCTGGTTTATGAACTTTCTCTTCCACCTCAGTCTTTTGGTACAAATATTTTTCAGGATCCTCTTCAAATTTTTCCTTGCAAACGGACGCGCAAAAGTAGTAGGTAGTGCCTTTGTAAACTGAGGTAGCAGCAGCCTTTTCTTTATCAACTTCCATGCCGCAAACTGGATCTTTTGCCATCCTCATCACTCCCCTTTCTCTATCAAGAATCTTCTGCTCAACAACATTCTAACTCTGCCGAAAAACAGAGGAATAAATGCTGGAACCTCTTGAGCATAGGCAAGGTAGTCCTCTCCAAATTTAGCTTCTAAATCCCTGTCATCAAATCTTGCTAATCGAATATATGCTGCAAGCAATAAAGGCCACATTAGCAAAGTTATAAAGGTTGGCCATTGTATTAGCATCCCTGTGGTAATTAGAATTAAACCAAGATACTGGGGATGGCGGACGTACCTATAGATTCCTTCTTTCACTAAATTTCCTTTGGCCTTATGAATTCCGCTCCAGCCCAACCACACTAAAACCATTCCTCCTATCATCATAAGGCTTCCCAAACTGCAGAAAATATCCGCATACTTCCAACCCGTTAAGGTGGACCAGAGATGCCCTTTCTGGTGTTGAAAAGGAGCTGGTGTAGGGTAACTTTTACCAAGTAAAGAAGCAAGAACATATATGGTTAAGGGAAAGCCATACATTTCAGTATAAAGAGCTGCTACAAAAGCACTGAAAATGCTCATAGAGCGCCACTCTACTCTTTTTTTCGGAAAAACAAACAGAAACGCAAAAACCAGGAAAAAAAGAATATTTACCAAAACTATAGTCCATAGACCATATGCATAAGATTCACTGAATTTCACTTGGTTCTCCTCGATAATATTTTTTCTCCATTTTGAATGACTAAAAATGAAACAACAATAATAGCAAGACTTGCAACTTGTGCTACAGTTAAGGGATTAATAAGAATTTGACTCTCTCTAAATATTTCAACGACAAAACGAACTATCGAATATAAAATTAGATAGACAAGAAATATATAACCATCAAATTTCCCATTTTTTCTGAAGCTCCAGATAATCGCAAAGACCAGGAGATTTAAACCCGCTTCATAGAGCTGTGTAGGATGTCTGAGACCTTCGAGCCCCTGGAATTTCACCGCCCAGGGCAGAGCAGTGACTTTCCCATAGCTATCACCGTTCAGGAAGCAGCCAATTCTGCCAATGGCCTGACCTAAAATAAGACCTGGGGCAACAATATCGGCTAATCTTCCCAGAGATAATTTATGTCTCCTGGCAAACCAGTAACCGGCGAGTAAACCTCCTAGAAGTGAACCATGAATTGCCAGACCCCCATTCTGAAACATCAAAATTTGAAGCGGATTCGCAAGATAGTAGGGCAGATTAAAGAGCACGAATATTAAACGCCCCACTGTAAGCCCCCCAATAAGCAAATAAAGCGCAAGATCATAAATAAGCTGGAAGGGAAGTCCTTTTCGCTTCATCTCGCTTCTGCTTATCATAATCCCTGCAAGAAAACCCAGGGCAACCATAAAGCCCCATGAATATATAGTTATTGGTCCCAAACGTAGTAAAACTGGATACACATTATCACCCCAAATTCCGCTCCAGGCTCATAGCTCTAAGTCCAATGTTTAAGCATTGAGCATTGAGCCTTGAGCCTTCAGCATTGAG
>JABAOF010000280.1_pt2 | contig 49252 bp, 48 predicted proteins | sample 7062171 | NCBI WGS metagenome assembly JABAOF01 (sample SAMN14538628, study PRJNA623070) | marine sediment metagenome | biome: marine biome [ENVO:00000428]; feature: marine pelagic biome [ENVO:01000023]; material: deep marine sediment [ENVO:00002113] | place: India: Gulf of Khambhat ... | reverse complement strand
AGAGCTGCCGTCAGCGAGAAGTGTGCGTTATCGAATGCTGCAAGAAAGGGGACAGATTCGGGGATTGAGAGGTCACTCGCTTGGATGTCGAAAAACAGTAATGCCAGCCAACCAAGACCCGCGCCGACTAACGTCAACAGGAATGCCGCCCATCGCTCTTCTTTTCCCGTGGTGAAGCGCTTGTAGAAGAGGTATGCAAGCCAGAACATCCCTGTTGCAGCGAAAAAACGTGCCAGATGAAGGATCGTCAGCAAGGAAAGATTGAGCAGTCTGGCAAGGTGACCCAGCATGAGGTAATAAACAAAGAGGGTGGCGCCGGGACCCGGATCAGTGGCATATGGTAGGCGGAACGACCATCCCCCATCAAATCCCTGGCGCATTTTGGCAAGATAACTAAATCCATCGATTGGGTTGAGGAGGAAGCCCGTGAAGATAGTCGGCTTCGCCAACTGGGGTGCGATGAGATACGGCAGCACGCTGGCGAAAGCTGCGAGAACGCAAAGCCCGAAGGCGAGCGTTCTCTCTGTTCGGTCCTTCATAGGGCGAATTGTACGTCGAGCGGAGGACTTACGCCAAGTGCCGTAGTCCAGACTACTCATTCACCCGTAGACCCTAAAGGCTCGGACATAAAGCATATAAGCCTTCAGGACTTATTCCTAGACAGTTCCACGTCCGACCTCTCACGCATCCTGAGCGGAGCGAGCCGCATCTTTGGCGAGCGAAGTCGAAGGATGAAGGAAGGATAAATGTTCAGGATTAACCTCGCTCACCTACTCGTATGAAATTCGTCGTCCAATCGCTGGTTCCTTGCCCTTAAGTCATGAATGAAACTATAATCGCCGTATGAGTCGCGTTTCGAGTCTCCACCGCTTGCAGGAGCTCGATCAAGCCCTCGATAAAAATCGCGAGCGGGTCGAAGAAATCCTGCGCATCCTGGAAGACGATTCGAAGATCGTCCACTTGAAACAAGCTCTCCGTGAAGTCGAGGATATTCTACAAAAAGCACGCGCATCTCACTCCAAAGCTGATCACATCGTCGCCTCCCAGCGAGCAAAGATCGAGCAGACAGAGCGAACACTCTACAGCGGCACGGTGCGCAACCCTAAGGAACTCCAGGATCGGCAACAAGAAGCCGAGTCGCTTAAACGGTATCTGGTGACCCTTGAAGATCGTCTGCTTGATGCTATGATCGAGTTGGAGGAAGCAGAAGCGAGGCACGACGCAGCGAGCAATGAACTTTCACAGGCCGAGGGCACTCGAGCCGCCGAACACCAGGACCTCACCTCAGAAAAGGAGCGCCTGTTGGCGGATATCTCACGCAAGGAAGCGGAACGTGAGGCAGCGCTCACAGACGTCGACGTGGAGGATCTGGAATTGTATAACACCCTTCGTGCGCGATTTGCCGGTAGAGTGGTTTCGGTGGAACAAGATGGAAATTGCAGTGCATGCGGCGTGGAATTGGCTCGTTCGCTGCTCCAAGAACTTCGCACTGGGGACGATTTGATCCGCTGCCGCCAGTGCGGTCGCGTTTTATATGCGGGATGATGTCTCATGGGTGATTTCTTTAGCAACCTATATGGGTATCGCTTCGATGGGGAGGAGTTTTTCACTGGCTTGGTTCTCGGTATCGTGCTGATAGTCGTTGTCGGGCGGCTGACACCTGTCCGCGACTTTATCCTGCTCGGGTTGAGTCGGATTACGCAGTCGATCGGGGAGCTGTTCTCCTCAGTAGCCAGGGACCAATACCATCAAGAGATCCTCGAGCGAGCACAAATGATGCACGCAGCACGGGCAATATTCAAATTGGACGAGATTGCTATCCTCCCGCACCTTCTTGCGCCCCCATTTCCGGCTGATCCCCTAAGGACAGAACCACTGCCCGAATATTCCCTGGCCGTGCTTCCGAACCTTCCTGACTGGACGTATCTTTCGGGAATCTATCATGCGCCGTCAATCACGCTCGGCGATGCACTCGCCGATGGCGCTAACCTGATGATCACAGGACCGCTCGGGAGCGGAAAGACAACCGCTCTTGCGTATCTCGCCATCCATGTCGTTAACAAAGAGCCCGAGGCCGGCGTCGCCAAAGACCTGGTCCCCGTTCTCATCCACGCCTCGGACTTGGAATTCGGGCGCAGATTGGACAAGGATCCTCTTAAAGCTGTGCTTTCGGCCGCGCAACAAGCTGCATCCTCCGGTCTCGCCTCGCGAATTCCTGGTTACGTGCGACCAATCTTCCGTCAGGGACGTGCGCTCCTTCTGCTCGATGGCCTGGACGAGCTAACCGCAGATGAGCTGGCATCTGTAGCGGAATGGTTGCGCCATCTGCGAACACAGTTCCCGGAAATCCGCATCGTTGCCGCTGGGCCCGTCAAGGATTACGACATGATCGCGGAAGCCGGTCTGGTTCCTGTTGCGATTGCACCGTGGACCCTCTACGATCAGCACGTCTTTCTTACGCAGTGGGGCCAAGCGTGGCAACAGTACGTCATCCCCAATCTTCCCAAGAGAAGGATGGACGATCTCGATCCGGCGTTAATCACAGGATGGCTAGCAGGTGCGATGCGCGGCCTGACACCACTCGAACTCACCTTGCGCGTATGGGCATCCTATGCTGGTGATATTTTAGGCGCCAATGTAAGTGAAACCATGAACAGTTTCATCGCCCGCTTCTTGTCGCTAAATGAGCGCCAACCGGCGGAGACTGCTGGATTGAGTTGGATCGACGAACGGCAGGGTGCGGTTCAAGAACGATCTTTGCGTCGCGGAACTCCTGTAAACGACCTCGTCGCTGCCGGGATCCTCATTCGGCGCACAGGAAATCGAGTTTCGTTCGCCCTGCCTGCGTTAGGCAGCTATCTCGCGGCCAGAGCGATGATGGATAGTGGACTGACCGAATCCGCAGTCCGCCCAGGATGGGCGCCAGCGGAGACAGCCTTGAGTTTCTTCGCAGCTCTGGGTGGCGACGTTTCCAAAGTCCTGGAAAGCTATCTTCAAGCCAGGGACGATCCGCTCGAAACGAATTTGCTCACTGCGGCCAAGTGGCTAAGAGAAGCCCCGACAAAGCTCACATGGCGAGCCAAGATCCTACGACCGTTGGCCACGATTGCGAGCTCTGCAGAGCGTCCATACGGCCTTCGTTTACGCGCCGTCCACGCCCTGGCACAATCCGAGGATCCATCCATTGCTATCCTGTTTCGCCGCCTCCTGGCCTCTGAATCGGCCATCGGGCGACTGCTGGGAGCACTTGGTCTTGGTGGTGTCCGTGATGAGGAATCGATTGAAAAGCTCTTGGATACCATCTACCAGGATCGGAATCTTCATGTTCGCCAGGCAGCCTGCCTTGCTCTAGCGGCAATGGACACAGAACCCGCGCTAGAAGGACTAGGTAAGGTGCTGCTCGATGGCGATGAATCCGTGCGTCTAGCCTCTGCAGAAGCCCTTGCCTCCCAACCCGGAGAAGGCTTCAACATGCTGCGCGACGCTATCGAAGTGGAGAATCTGCTGACAAGGCGCGCCGCAGTGTTCGGTCTTGCACGTGTTCCCGAACCCTGGGCTTTGGAGATCCTGGAACTTGTGCAGGTGGATGACGATCAATGGGTTGTACGCGGCGCAGCCGCCGAAGCTGTCGAGCGAAGACGAAATCCTCCCTGGGAAGTGAATCCCCGGGTCGAAGAAATCGCTGAATTGCCCTGGCTCGTCGAGTTTGCTGCTCGCGAAGGGATGGCTGTCGGTCCAGGTCCACAAGCATTGGAGATGATCCGGCGTGCCATTACGAAAGGTACGGAGGAGGAACAGATCGCCGCCCTCGAGGCGATTTCCGCATCTGATGCGAATGAACTAGCCATCGAATTACGCAAAACGTTCTTTTCATCAGAGGCACACATTCGAGATGCGGCTTATGAAGCCTTATGGAGGATCAAAGCTGCGGGTGTGGAAATATTGGCCGCTGCTCCGCAAGCAACCAGCTGACGTAGATATACTTTCATGACAATTCACCAAGTTATCCACGCGAAGAAACCCGTGAATGTGAGGGTGCCCGGGGGAAAATTCCCGGGCTCAATAAATTCGCCTGAAGCACACTTTGAGAAGATCCGAAGGGTCTTGAGCTCAGAGCTCGACCACAATGGTGCGAGTAGCCCAGGTGCCGATGAACTCCGATATTTTTTCAATATGACAGACGTGCCTGATAGGTTGAGCCCGATCAAGGCAATCAACTCTTAATTCTCCGGCGCATTCCATGGGAACGTCTAAGGAGCTGTCATTGTCATTATTGACAGCTCCATACTCATTCAACCGATTTCGATCTGTGCCGTTATAAACCCTGATGAAGCTCAAATCTCCTCGTTTTTTTCCATCCAGGCCAGGATTTTCTCTTCCGCTTCTTCCGCCGACATATCCAGAATCGAAAGGATTTTATCCAAGCCCTTCTTACCGGCGACGATTTCGATACGGCTCTTCTTGACGTCTAAAACTTCGGATAAGAATTTGATAAGCCCTTTATTGGCCTTGCCTTCTACCGGTGGCTCGTTGACTCGAACGCGCAATGTGCCGTCTTCCATCACACCGCCGAAGCCGGTTTTCCTTGCGCGTGGTGTCACCCGGATGGTTAGTGCAGCACCGCGTTTCCCATCATGCAGTTTGAACTGCCGCATGCGCCTTCCTCCCTCCAAATCTACAGGAGAGCAAGAATCCAGCGGATGATCTGTAATACTATTATCAACGCTATGGGGCTCAGGTCAATCCCACTTATGGGAGGTACGTATCTCCTAATCGGCGTTAATAGGGGTTGCACGACCGAGTCAAGTGCCCGCCGAACAGGGTGATAAATGTCCAAGAAATAGGATACAAAGACATCAGCTAAGATCACCACCGTTAAAATGTCAAGAATAAGATTGAAAATTGAGATCAGAAGCGACACGACATCACTCTCTCCAAAGACATCCAATTATGCCACAATTCCACTGATTATCCAAAATCCTCCTATTCTCTATGGAGTCCGATCGCAAGTTCTCAGGCGAGGCTTTCAAAAATATTGGTGTCCAGGCTGTTCTTGCCCATTTTTCGGAAGACCCGCTTGTATCGAAACGCTCGCTTAGCACACGGCGATCAAGGCACCAAATCGACCCGTGGTTCCGCCTTCGGCTCGATGGGAATACCAATCTTCATTGTGACACGCTGTACATAAACCTGAAAGTTCGATATTCTCGATTCCTTCCTCCGCCAGTTGATCGCGATTCGCAGACCAGAGATCAAAATGTACCTTTTCGCCAACTCTTGAGAGATATCTTTCGGCGCGGGATCCATAAGCTTTCTCTACTTTGGCGACGACATCCGGCCCCACCGGATAGTGACCAGGTCCGATCGATGGGCCAAGACCTGCCACAATGTCCTGCGGCTTGGATCCGAAGGTCTCTACCATGGCGCGAACTGCTGCTTGTGCAGTGCCACGAACTGTCCCCAGCCAGCCAGCATGCGCCATGCCTACGGCTCCCTTGCACCGATCGTGAAGCATAATCGGCACACAATCCGCAAAGCGCATAAATAGCGTCACATCGGATGAATCGCTGATCAGGATGTCTCCACGACGATAGGCTTTTCCATTGCGCGGCTCCTCCGCGACGACGTAACGTGCCGAATGGATCTGCCAAAGATCGTAGATCGAATCAGGATCCCGCTCTAGGGCTAAAAAGGCACGCCGGCGGTTTTCCGATACCCTTAACTGATCGTCACCCACCGTGCCACCCACGTTTAGTGAACGCCAAGGATCTGGGCTGACGCCACCATGCCGCGAGAAAATCGCGTGAACGAGGTGAGGGGAAGCCATAGATTCGAATTGATAGATACGAAGGGAACCAAGTTGCCGAAATGGCATACTAACAGTCTATCACGGAGCGATCGCATCCGACAAGAATTCGTGACATCCCTAATCGACTCCCCGGGAAAAGTGAGCCAGCTTGTAATCCAAGCGAATTGAGAAAAATATTGCCACCTGCTGCACCATCATCGAGAACTAGATGTCGACGCCTGCACCGGCCAGCTTAGATGTGACCATCACGCGCATCTCCCGCATGCTCTCCTCTACGTAGGGAAATGCAAGCCACACATTCATGATACCAAAAAGTAATCCGGTCACCGTACGGAGCAGAGGTGTGCTCTCCCGAATCGGGAAGGACAGGAATGGCAAATTCGAAAGCAACTGAGATCCTCCATCGAGAGCGATAGGAAACACCCCAATGAGCAACCAGAGCGCAAGGGATATAGGTTTGAGACGACCTCGAATTAGGGTGAATAACAAACCGCCAAGAAGGATGCCACCATAAATCGCCACGTCTCGCTGGCACAGTGCGACTTTATACCCCAACCGCTCGGTTCCAATAAAATCACGCGCACCCCAAAAGTCATCCTCTTCGAATCCAGTCGCCTCGCCATATGGCGTGAGACCCGTCCCTGCTATTTCTACCGGATAGGCAGCCTGTTCGCCGAAGAGAAACCACGATCGGAAAGCAAGTTGATGACACATGGGATTGTAGAGAGCGTAGATGACGCTAGCTGGACGTGTGGCACCGGCTTTTATGAGCACCGGAGCACTGAAGGGCAGACCGACATAAAGAAACACGAGCAAATTTACAATCGCCAACCAGCGCTTGGAAAAAAATAGTAAGATCTTATGTAAATTGATCGCACGCTCCTGCGACTTCGCAGGCGGCAACTGGTTATCTTCCCAACCATCCCTCGCGGCCCCAAGCGTTACCCGTAATTGCGTAGCATCAATGGGTGCCTCAAGCTCGTAAGGTCCCACTTTTACAACCGGGATGATTTCCGCATAGTGAGAACGCAGGATAGGATCGGATTCGATATCTACTTCGATCAATTCATGCGGAATCTCGACCTGCAAAGCCCGCAGTTCAGCCTTGACGTCCTCACATAATTTGCAATCATCCTTTGTGAACAGCGTTACTCGCATCATGACTCAATACCCAACGCATTTAGATAAAAATCGAGCTGGCTTTCCGTGAGCACCCCCACATGAAGGAACTCAACCCTCCCCGCTCGATTGATGAACACACTAGATGGATATCCGCGTATCTGATACAAACGTTGAACTTCCGCACCTGGATCGAGCAATAGGGGAAACGTCAGACCCAATTCCGCTTGAAATTCGCGCACATTCCGCTCCGGTTCGTTAAAATTGACTGCTAAGACGATAAATCCTGCGTCTTTCGCTTGCTCATACCTTTTCTGGAACGCTGGCATCTCCACTCTACATGGTCCGCACCATGTGGCCCAAAAGTTGACCAACACGACTTGCCCACGGAAGTCGGATAAGCGTAGGGAATTACCATCCAGATCGCTGAGCGTGAAATCGGGAGCTTCTGTTCCGATCGAGACACCGATCACCGAGTCGAGGATCTTGGTCTCGGAAATCTCACGCTTCGGGCTCTCAAGGAAGTCTCGCGTGCTAACAATTCCTGCTTCGGGCGTATGTGTGAGAAACTCCGGAGGCCTTTCGGGGACCCCTTCCAGGACAGCCAAACCAAGTGCAACTCCGAATAAGCTACCAGCAGCGAGTATCCACCAACGTCGCTCCATACTGAATCTCTACCTCACCAAGGTCTCCTCAAAATCAATCGTCGGCAACACAGGTGCAAATTGTGCCAGTCGTTCTAAAGTACCCGTCAGCAGCATGATCCCTACGACAACGAGAAGCAAACCGGTGACGATGGATAAGGCGCGCACAACCCTGCCACGTCGTTTTAACAATTCTGCTGCGCTGCCAATTCCCAAAGCCGCGAGCAAGAATGGAATCGCAAGACCCAATGAGTAAGCGCCAAGGAGTGTTGCGCCCTCGATGGCACGTCCACCGGCAAGGACTAATGTGTAGATCGCACCCAGGACGGGTCCAATACACGGCGCCCATCCAGCCGAGAAAAAGATACCCATCAATAGCGATGACAAATAACCCAAGCGAGGATCCGGTTGAACTTGACGGCGTGTATCGTAATCCAGGAAAGGAATATTGATCACTCCCATGGTGTGCAGCCCAAACAAGATCACGATGGCGCCACCGACGCGCGAGATCCATTGGCGCACATCATAGTCACCTAAGAGTGCACCAATTGCCCCAACGGCCGCTCCTCCAAGCACAAATACCAAACTGAAACCAAGGACAAACGCTGTACCATGAAGAAATGTGGTGAGCCGGTTCTCAACCACCACGCCTTCGGAAGTTACGGTCCGACCACTGAGGTAACCAATGTACGCGGGCACGAGTGCGAGAACGCAGGGGGAAAGAAAAGAAAGCAATCCTGCAAGTACTGCGATCCCCATTCCGTACGGTCCTACGGAAATACCGCCTAGATCCATTACTGAGTCATCTCCTGCTCATTGAATTTGATTGGTTGCCTCATCATCCGTTTTACGAGCGGCACATTTCCTTGGTCAATGCAGAGATTAACATTCCTTACATGCCAAATCGTATAGAAGCATAAACGAAAGGGGTGCGCGCGGCAAGCTTGACCTGAAACTACCCTTCAGTTGCATACGATATCAGGAGAGCTTGAACCCTCGCAAGCGAAGACTGTTCGTCACCACAAAGATAGAACTGAAAGCCATAGCTCCAGCTGCTAGCATCGGATTGAGATAGCCCAAAGCAGCGCTCGGGATTAAGAGAATGTTATAGATAAAAGCCCAAAACAGATTCTGCTTTATTGTTCGTAATGTCCCGCGAGACAACGCGATCGCCCTTGGTACGCCACGCAGACTCCCGCTGATCAGGGTGATTGGCGCCGCGGCGATTGCAACGTCGGTACCGGTTCCGATCGCGATCCCGACATCCGCCTGGGCGAGTGCAGGGGCATCGTTGATCCCATCGCCCACCATGGCAACAACCTTCCCCTTTTCCTGAAGGGCCTTGACTTCGGCCACCTTGCCGCCTGGCAAGACGTCCGCACGCACAGCCGATTGGTCTCCATCCACAGAAGTGTGGATGCCGACGCTACGGGCAATCGCGTCCGCAGTTTGACGATTATCGCCGGTGATCATGATCACTTCCAGCCCCATGTCCTTCAGTTCCTGGATGGCTTCGCGCGAGTCGTCTTTCACGGTGTCGGCAATACCTAAAAATCCTGCGATTTCGCCATCTACAGCCACAACCACTGCAGTTTTGGCTTCGTTTTGTAGCGCCTCCATTCTTGAGACCAGTCCGTCTAAGACGAGGTGATGTTCGGCTAGCAGCTTAGGAGTCCCAACGATAACCTCGTGACCAGAGACTCGTGCGACCACACCCTGACCCGATACCGCCTTGAAGCTTTCCGGATCTCGGATGGCGAGCCCTTTTTCACCAGCCGCCGCGACGATCGCCTCACCCAAAGGGTGCTCGGATCCCTTTTCCGCACCCGCAGCGAGGGTCAGTAATTCGTCTGCACTTCCCGACCAATGTGCTATAACTATGTCCGTCACAGCGGGGCGACCCCGAGTTATGGTACCTGTCTTATCGAGCACGACTGTCGTCAGATCCCCTGCGCGTTCCAAGGATTCACTCGATTTGAATAGAATACCCAGCCCTGCGCCTTTCCCTATACCTACCATAACCGCTGTCGGTGTCGCCAGCCCCATAGCACATGGGCAGGCGATCACCAAAACTGCGACCATATTGACCAATGCGCGAGTAAACGCCGACAGATCACCTTGAGGTGGCGGCGCAAGGAAAAACCATCCCAAAAAGGTTAAGATCGCAATCACAATCACAGCGGGGACAAAGACCGCAGAAACCTGATCGGCGAGGCGCTGGATTGGCGCTTTGCTTCCCTGAGCTTCCTCCACGAGACGCACGATTTGGGCAAGCGCCGTTTCGCGCCCCACGCGGGTAGCTTCGAACTTAATCATCCCCATCTTGTTCAACGTCGCCCCGATCACTTCATCAGCCGGTCCTTTATTGATGGGCATCGATTCGCCGGTCAGCATCGCTTCGTCAACGGCCGTCTTTCCTTCCACCACGACACCATCTACGGGGATCTTTTCTCCTGGGCGCACGATCACCAGATCCCCAACCTGCACTTGATCAACAGGTATATCGATCTCAGATCCATGACGAACGACCCGCGCAGTTCTGGCTTGCAGACCCATCAATTTCTTGATCGCCTCACTGGTCCTGCCTTTCGCCCTTGCTTCCAGGAATTTCCCCAACACGATCAACGTGATAATGACGGCCGCAGTTTCGAAGAACATGTGCCCATCGATCCAACCGAGAAGTACCGGGATGGAGTAGAAATATGCTGCAGAGGAACCCATGGCGATTAACACATCCATGTTCGCCGACCTGTTTCGAAGCGATTTCCATGCTCCATCGTAATATTGCCAGCCCACATAGAATTGGACCGGAGTGGCGAGCACGAACAACAGCCAATCGTACCAATTCGCCTCTGCAAGGGTAGATGGAACTACCCCGAAATCACGCCCCATTGAGAGAAGAAATAATGGAACCGTGAACACCAGTCCAATAATGAGAAGGCGTCGCTGGCGACCGATCTCGCGTTCACGCGCTTGCAGCTCTGCGTCCTCGAGATCTTCGTCGCTCTCCAAGACACTGAAACCTGCCCTCAGGATCACCGCTCGTATCTCGGCCTGACTGATCACAGTGGGGATATACCGGACGCGCACGCGTTCCGATGCCAGATTGACCCTAACTTCGACGACGCCCTCTTTCTCAAGCAACGCTCGCTCCAAGCGCTTTGCATCGCTGACATCGCCAACGCGTTGAAGCGCCAGATCGGCCTCTCCAAGCGCGACGTCATAGCCCGCACGACGAATCTTGGCGATGATTGCCTCTTGATCGAGCAACGCAGGATCGTATTCTAGAGTTGCTCTTTCCGACGCCAAGTTGACGGTTGCCGTGTGGACACCATCAAGCTTCTTGAGATTCCGTTCAACTGTCGCCACACAATTAGCACAGGTCATACCGGTGACAGGCAAGATAAGATGATGGGTTCCTTCAGTCATAACTATTCTCCATGCAACGATACGTTGACATCACGCTGCTACGGGGTAATTAATCTCCGCCAACACACCTTTTATCTGCTCTTCTGTGGCCGGCGGCCCAAAATCCACAACGACCTCCCTCGTCATTTGGGACGCTTCAGCGCGCGAAACACCCTCCAGCTCTCTCAGTTCCATTTGGATCGTATGTACACAGTGTCCACAGGAAATGTTCGGAACAGAATAGGTCACAGTTGTCATTTCATCACCTCCATACTGTTGGTCGATACTAAACTTTCGATGCCATTTCGTAGACTTCAGCGATTTCCTTCAGCACGCGCTCGCGGCTCTCCACTTCTTCACCACGTACAGCAGTGATGAGGCAGGAGTGCAGATGATCGTTGAGAACTCTTGTGCTCACCTTACCCAAGGCGGCCTGAACCGCTTGGAGCTGCCGGATGATATCGATGCAATAGGCATTTTCATCGACCATCCGCTGAATTCCACGGACGTGGCCTTCAATGTTCTTCAGCCTTCGTAGGGTGTCCTCTTTATCCATCTTCCACCCACATCCTTTCATGCCTAAGCCAATACCCCCCCCAGGGGGGTGGGGTATATGAATTATAGTGAAGGATGTAGCCTTCGTCAAGAGCAAGTTGGCACAATTTCACGAATCGTAGGAAGGGAACGCGGGTACGCCTTCTTTATGGCGCTTTCACGTTTTTAACGCCTGACCCGACCAATCTGGGCTGCACGTCCGTAGGTCGAAGCATTTGAGGTGTACAGTCAGCGGCAATCGGCGAGTTCGATCAGATCTTCCACTTCCAAGCTCGCCCTGATCGGTGCCGGATTCTGTCGCACCCAGCGTCGTAAGGCTTCTGGCCCACGCCAAAGCGCCGCGAGGTCCACCGGGTAACGGTGAGATCTTGCACCGACATTCATCCAATCAAGGTCTTCAAGAGCCTTCACCCAGTCCTCCCAAGGCACCATGTCAGGGGTTTGTGTCATGGTGACTAATCCGCTGAAGAGCACAGGTTTATGGGTCGGAAACTCGGGAATCGACTGTTTGAGGAAATCGAGACTGTCGTACGTATTGAAGACCAACCATAGTGGCAACAAGCTGCTGCGTAGAACAGAAACCGGATCGTATTGACCAAAAGCCTCGACGGCGACGCCCTGTGGCTCCAGACCACCCTTCTCACAGAGCACCTTGTAGGCCTGGAAGACAAGGCGCGAAAAATCATGCGGCTGCGACAAACTCAGTCGACAAAACCTAAAGCCCTGATCGCGAGCGAGGCCCTCTAACGCATCATCCAGGCCCGGCTCACTCCCCCATTCTGATTCGAATCTTACAACTGGACTCTGACCCTCTAATTCCCACCCTCCGCGGTGTGGAGAACCTCTCCGCGCCAGATGATCATCGATTCGTTGGCTTCCCTCGATAAACTCACGAGCTGATAGTCCACCCCATCCACCAATCTGATAGACGAAACGGGGATGAATGACATATTGAAGCCATTGTGCACCGCAATCCAGATAGAGAATCTCACCACCGGGTCGAAGCCTCTCGTCGAGGAATTGGCGATACCCTTCCGGGAGATGGAGCAACTTTAGCCGCAGATGGGTTACTGTGCGAGTTATCCAACCGTCATGGACGGGATCGAAATGGCCGATCGCCAACACGTCATCGTTGTTCCTAAAAATATGCTCCGCAAGATCTCTCGCTAGTTGGAAGTGTGGTTCGACGCTGTCGTCCCGACTTCCGCCACGAAAATTAAGTACAAAAGGTTGGGGTAAAAACGGTGCCTGTAGCGCAGCCGCCAGGTGCGCCACCGCACCTCCAAGGGCTGAACCGACGACAACACAGTCGAAGGGGCCGGGATGTGTGTCGTAATCCTTCAAGCGTTCAGCGACGAGACGATCAACATCGAGCGTCAGCGCCAAGGAAGGGTCCAATGCTGCCCGCGTCACGTTCCACTGAGCCATATTCGATGACACGATTGGCGGAAAAAAACTCAGCAACGAAAGGACAATCTTCTGCCAGAATGCGAACTCGAAGGGCCGAAACTCCTCATCCGCCAGCGCCGCGGCAACAGCACGGGTTATTACTGGTGAAGAGCTCTCTGGACTCTCAAGCGAAGGGACGTACATGCTCATCGTTCACGTTTCGAACAGCGCGAGGTGTTTCTAAGGAATCAACCATCTTTCAAGGCTTCCAAAGACAATCAATAATCACCCGGCCACAGAAGCAGCTTCTTGGATGGCTCGTTCCTTATCCGCACGCTCTTGAAGTTGGCGCCTTAAAGTCCGTATATCTTGGGGCACAAGGTAGGCGGTCAGGGTCAACAGGCCTGCACCGAGAACCCAAGCCGAGATACAGATCACAAGGATCGCCTGATGCAGGGACGACCGCACCGCGATCAAACCTGCAAGCCAGGGAGCCAGCGCCGAGCCTCCGTTTTCGATGAAATACTGAATGGCGAGCGCCGTACTACGAACTTCAGGCAATGTAATGTCATAAACCGACGAGATCACGTTCGGCGAGGCAAAGGGAATGAAGAATGCCGTCAGGACTAGCAGGATGAGGAAAAGGGTTTGATTTTCTAGCGAGACGTTCATCGTCAGAAAGAGAAGCACGGCACCAGCAAACACTCCCAATACAGAAACCAACAACCTGCCGCGTGGCGTCCTCTTAAAAAGTAAGTCCCCTAACCATCCCCCGACGAAATATCCCGAAGCGAGAACGATGACAGCCGGCGCCATCGTCATCAGTACCGCATCTTGCGTGTAATTGCGCTCCGTTTCTAGGTAATTAAAAAACCAATAGGTTATAACGTTCCACGGAAAGACTCCGACAAACCCCTGCGCAAAAAGCAACAATAGACTTTGCTTCTTGAAGAGCCCAAAAGCGATATTCTTGTCAAATCGGTAAATCCCAATCTCTTCAAGGCCTTCCATCTCAGGTTCGCTTCTGCCACGCGGTGCCTCGCGAACACTGAGCAGGATCACGATCGCCATAACCAATCCAAGCGAACCTGTGATGTAATAAATACCCCGCCAGCCGATCGCACCGCTGAGCATCGTTGCCACGATCAGACCAAGCATGTATCCGAGAGGCTGGGATAGCTGTAGCAACCCGTAGACTTTCCCCCTCATCGCAGGACCAAAGTAGTCTGCGATCAGGCTGTACAATCCTGGATAGCTTGAATCATCCACGCCAGTCGATGCCCGAGTAACAAGAAAGCTGGTAAAGTTGGGGGCAATTGCACTCAACCAAGTGGTTGAGCCCCAAATCGCAGACGCCAGTGCTAGCAGTTTTGCTCTTGCGAAACGATCGAATAAATATCCCCACACTGGATAAAGGAGTGCTGAGACGAGTAGTGCGCCGGTGACAATGGCGCCCATCTGCGCTCGATTGATGGAAAATGTCTCCATGATTTGGGTTGTTAGCGAGCCTATGAGTAGACGATCTGATTGGTGCAGAAGCATAAAGGCGAAGAAAACGGCGACGACAATCCAGCGGTAGCGAGACCTAGACGCCATGCAAACCTCCGTTGTATGTCTTCAAGACCGATTTCAGCCAGTATTCGATGCAATCATCCTAAAGGGCGATGCCAGTCCCATAGCCACTGGGGAAAGTGATGCACCTATGGACGGGTATTTATGCGTTAGGCGCGGTTCAAGGCAATTCAACTCACGACCATATAGATTCCTTGCCCATGACATGAAATACTTGGCGCGAATGGATGAAGCAGGCACCAAGGACTATACATTGCCAGGCGGTCTGGACGGTTGATGACCGAGCTCCGAATCCGGTGCCTCCTGGAGCAACTGGATTGCGTGAGGTAATGCTGGGAGGATCACCTCAAGGTTCTCCACGGCTGCTTTTGGGCTACCCGGAAGATTGACGATTAAAACCTGCCCCCGGATTCCAGCAACAGCTCGGGAAAGCATTGCGTGTGGGGTGACATTCATACTGCGGGCGCGCATAGCCTCTGCAAAACCCGGTGCGATGCGATCGATAACCGCCAGAGTCGCTTCTGGGGTTTGATCCCGTGGCGAGAAACCGGTGCCGCCCGTTGTGAGGATTAAGTCGACTTCTCCCGCATCCGACCACTCACGAAGAACTCCTTCGATCTCCTGGCGCTCATCTGGCACCACTTTGCTTTCCACCACTCGCCACCCTTGCGCGCCTAACTTCTTCTGCAATTCAGGACCCGAGCGATCCTCTCGCTCGCCTCGAGAAGACCGATCTGAGACTGTAAGGACCGCAACCCTCATAGGATCACCTTCGCCCATAAAAAAGCATCATCATCTACAAAAAAGGGAACGGCTTGTGCGCTCATTGATAAGTATTGGTTGCACGCCACTGCAGGATATAGGAACGCAACCAACCCGCTCGAATCGTTACGAAAGGGGATTCAACAGAACTCTGGAAATTATTTCTCTACTCCCCATCTACCCCCACAAGACGTTTCCATTCGCCGCCGATTCCATCCTCGGTAACACCGAAGTACACTCGGATGCCTTGCTGGGTTCGCTGCGCTAGATCGTAACGCTTTCGCTTACCCCTCTTTTGTTCACGAAGAACGCCCAAGTCCCCTTGCCACGCAATGCTCGCCTTGTTGAGATCCTCCGGGAGGTTCACATATTGAGAGATGGCGTAATGCCATAATCGGCGAGCAGAGGTCTTGGTGACATTTTTAACGACGTTTCCATTACGCAAATCCCGCATTGTATAGTAGCGAACCCCGTTTCGCTCCTCATAAGCTACAACCTCAACACCTGTCCTTGGGGGGGCTACACCCACCTCGATCTTCTCATCCGGCGCAAGTTCGCCTTTCTCGGGAATCGGGCGTGGGCTATCAACTCGCCGTTCCTGACCCCTCACCACAAGTTGTACGATCTCGTCTCGTACTGCGAGGCCGGTATCCGCCTCGTCTCGGACGTAGATCTTGTTGTCGTCGACTGCGTAAGGCGGATCCACGCCGCGTGGTACCAATACACGTATGATCTTCTTATCCTGCGTATCTTGGATATCCACCTCATAAGGTAGCGTGGGGTGGATGCGTTTCGCCAATTCTTGATGTAATTGGGATACAGCCGTCGCTGGACGGGAAATCCCTGCCGGTTCCTTTTTCGGATCGGAACTTACTCCAATGAACAGCGTACCACCATTGGTGTTTGCGAAAGCGCAGACATCGGCGATGACGGCATACAATCGTCCGCCACGGACCGTCATGCTTTCATGAAAATCCTGGATAATGCTTGGACCTTCCTCTCGTGCCTGACGCACAAAATCAAATTCCTCACGCTCGGTGGGCCAATGAGGTCGTGTCCGTGCGAAGTCGTTACTTTGGAAGAGATCCTTCAACGCCTTGAAGGAGATTTCCTCCAAGAACATCCGGGTTGCACGGTCACCTACGCCAAGATTTTTTTTGTTATTGGGGTCAGTGCGTAAACGATGTGCGTCGGAGCCTTGAATACAATGCATTCGGCGGGGATATTCCGGCTTCGTCCCACTGAAGAATGCCGCCGTCGAGCGACGTCCTTTCTGGCCCAGGTCCGTCACCTCCAGTGCGTACAAATGGGGATCCTGGGTATAAGCGATCTTAGTTTGCCCTCCAAAGCCATAACCTCGCATCGCAACCCCGTTGGTGGAATTCGCGTGAGCGGCGATGACAACACCGCCGGCTTCATCAATCATTCGATAGGCCGTTAACACGTCACTGCTCGCACCGACGGTGACGGAGCCCGAGTCGAGTTGGTCGGCGGGAACGTTTAGGCTCAGGAGTAGATGCTCCAATTCACGGACTGGTTTCTCGGGAGGAAATATCGCCAGGACATGGAATCCAAATGTCGCCGTGAACTCAAATGCCGGTAAAACTAGAATTTGCTTCAATAACTTTCGATATTCATTTAACTGTCTGCGCTCATCATCCGTAATGCGGTCCAGGCTTTCCAAGAGTTCCAGTTGTGTGAGTGCTTCCTGCATGCGACGATAGCCTGCCACAGTATTGTGGTCTGTGAAAGCGATAATATCCAATCCTCTTGCGACGGCTCTCCGCAGGATATCGAGGAAAGAAACGTCCGGCTCCTGATAATCACTTGAAGCCGGCGTATGTAAATGTAAATCGACTAAACACCATTTCCTAGCTGAACGGCGCCCTTTTTTCTTTGTCACGGTCTCCAGCTTTCCTTCAATAATTGAGAAAGAACTCTTCTCCCCCCAAGGTTAAACAAGATTCGCTTGGATGCTTTCAAGCAATTGATCCGGGGTGTAGGGTTTGAGTAAAAAGGTATCGGCTCCCGCATCCAGGCACTGATCGGAGACATCCATACCGGAAGTCATAATGATGCGAATGTCAGCGAGTTCAGGATCGCCGCGCATCTGCGTGATTACTTCCAGCCCTTCTATCTGCGGCAAAAAGAAATCCATCAGCACCAAATCAGGAAGTTCAGACCGCACCGTCTCTAGAATGGCTCCCCAATTGCGCACCTCCGCGACTTCGAAGCCATCCATCTCAAGGAGCGTAGTAAGCAACGACACCATGGTTCTATCGTCATCGATGATTAGCACTTTGGTCACTATGGAATCACCTTTCCAAACAGTGCAGCTGTGCTCATTGGGAACTTTCGTTTTCCTTGGTCGATCGTTTGCTCGCTCTTCGTCGAGCCTTGGGCTGCGATGTTTTCGGTTGGGCTTTCGTAGTCTTTCGTTTCGTAGTCGCTCGCGCCGTTGTCCTTTGCCTTTTCTGCTTCTGCTCCAATGCAGCCTGAACCGCATCAGCGATGGTTTCTATAAATACGAAATCGATCTCATTCCGGACCTCTTCTGGCACGTCTTCCAAGTCCATCTCATTGCGGGGTGGAAGCAACACTGTGTTCAATCCTGCCCTGTGTGCCGCCAAGACTTTCTCCTTCACCCCACCAACCGGGAGGATTTTGCCTCGTAATGTGACCTCCCCTGTCATGCCTACACTCGCGCGTACCGGTCTTCCCGTTGCCAATGATGCTAAGGCGACTGCCATCGTCACACCTGCGGAGGGCCCGTCCTTAGGTTGCGCGCCGGCCGGTACATGTAAATGGATGTCATTCTTCTCCCAGAAGTCGTTGGAGATCGACATGTCATCGGACATTGAACGTACGTAGGAAAGCGCAGCACGAGCGGATTCCTGCATCACTTGCCCAAGCGATCCCGTAAGCATGAACTGCTTGTTTCCAGGCATCGCCGTCGCCTCGATAAAGAGTACGTCTCCACCAACGGGCGTATACGCCAACCCCGTGGCTACGCCTGGCACGGACGTGCGCTCGATTAGCTCCTCGCTACCAAGGAAGCGAGGCTTACCCAGAAACTCACGCACTCCTTCCGGAGTGATCTCGACCTTGTCGACAGTACCCTCAGCGATCTGGGTAGCAACTTTGCGGCAGAGACTACCGATTTCGCGCTCCAGATTGCGTACCCCTGCTTCACGTGTATAAAAGCGAATCACCGTCTCGAGCGCTTCATCGTTGAAGGTAACCTCGCCTTCCTTCAATCCATTCTCACGGATCTGCCGGGGGATTAGATAGCCACTGGCGATCGCCTTCTTCTCATTGTCCGTATAGCCTGCAAGGCGGATCACTTCCATACGGTCGAGCAAGGGCGCTGGGATGGTCTCGACCCAATTCGCAGTCGTGATAAACATGACTTGAGAAAGGTCGAAGGGGATATCGATATAATGGTCCCTGAACTCGCGATTCTGTTCCGGATCGAGCACTTCAAGAAGAGCCGAAGCGGGATCACCTCGAAAATCCCTCCCCAACTTGTCGACCTCATCGAGCATGAATACAGGGTTGCGAGATTCAACCCTGCGCATGGTTTGAAGGATGCGTCCCGGCATCGCCCCGATATAGGTTCTACGATGACCTCGGATTTCGGCCTCATCATGCATTCCGCCTAGGGACATGCGGATAAACTTTCGCTCCATGGCACGGGCGATCGAGCGCCCCAATGACGTCTTGCCGACACCCGGGGGACCTATGAAGCATAAGATCACACCCTCGCGTTGACGCCTTATCTCGTCCTCAGGTTCCTGTTCCAGCTCCTGCTTACGTTCCATCTTGAGCTTGCGTATCGCCAAATACTCTATTATCCGCTCTTTGATGTCCTCCAGACCATAATGGTCTTCATCAAGCACACCACGCGCGTGTTTGAGGTCGAGGTTGTCTTGTGTCGACTTGTCCCAAGGAAGGGAGACAAGCCAATCGAGGTACGTCCGGATGACGCCGTACTCCGCCGCCGCAGTTGGAAGGCGCGCCATTCGGTCGAGCTCCCTACGGGCTTGTTTTTCAGCTTCCTCAGGCAAGTGCGCGGCTTCAATACGTTGCCGAAATTCCTCCACTTCAGCAGCTTGTTCGTCACCTTCGCCCAACTCGCGTTGAATGGCTTTAAGCTGCTCGCGAAGGAAATACTCGCGCTGCACCTTCTCGATCTCTGTGCGTGCTTCATGTTGGATCTGTTGACCCAAAGACAGAACTTCCACCTCTCGACTGAGCAACGTGTTAATGCGTTGCAGTTTGCTTATCGTGGAGGTTTCGTCAAGTATTTTCTGAGCTTCATCGAGTTCGATGCGTTGATAGTTAGCAATGGTATAGGCCACATGGAGCGGATGATCCAGAAGCAAGACGCTGCCTAGGATTTCTTGCGGTAGTGAAGGTGCCAGCTCCGCAATCTGTTGGAATTGATCCTTAGCCGCGTGCACTTGGGCTTCGACTTCGACACCTTCCTCAATCTCTTCCGGAGAAAGTTTGATTTTCGCCTTGAGGTAAGGCTCAAGAGCGGTAAACTCATCAAGTTCGAAACGCCCCAAGCCGCGCACAAGCAAGCGGATAGTGGCATCTGGAGCGCGCAACAAACGCTGAATTGCGGCTACAGTTCCAAATCGATAGAGATCATCAGGTCCTGGTGTTTCTAGCTCCGGATCCTTGGACGCCACCAATCCAATCAATCGGTGAGAGGCGACGACTTCATCAACCAGTTTTATCGAGCGTGGCTGTCCAATGTTGAGCGGCAGCGCGGTATGTGGATATACGACAACGCCACGTAATGGAAGAATAGGAAGCTCATCCGGAATTTCGGAGAATTCCAAATCCGATGGCGCTCCTGGAGTCTCCTGACTATCTCTTTGCACCGTAATTACAGATGCTGTCGAGTCATCATCCTCTAAATAGAAACCTTGCCTTGTGCTCCATTTACCTTCCATATTGTTTGTTTCACACTCCCGTGCACTTGGGCGGGACCAATTATCCTGATCCTAGACCCGACATGCAAGTTATTTATCGCCGACTTTAACGCTCTTTGCTTTCGCCTTAGGAAGCACAACGCGCAAGAATCCATCACTATACGTCGCTTCGATAGTAGAAGCGTCAATCGCACTGGGAACTTCTGCTTCTGTGGCAAATTCCCCATAGGCAATTTCCATTTGATGGAAAGCCTTCCTTGCGCTCGTGTCTGCCCGAGATCCTTTGATAGTAAGATTGCGACGACCAAACGTAACCGCAATCTCCGCATCACGCATACCTGCGATTTCGACCAGAACGATGTAAGCATCTTCGGTCTCATAAACATCCGTCGGAGGCCGCCAAATATGCGATCGTCTCATCGCTCGTCACCTCTAATCACGACCTGTTGTACCAAAACAAATACGTCATCCACTAAGAAATGCCTACCTCACCGACCCATACTTCTATTCAGTGACCTGCGATTTAGCTCGAAAATGGATTAATCTGAATGATTCTACCACAGGGCCCTCATACGGATAAATCGGTAGAATTGCGGTTGGCAATCCACCACGAATGGTGCACACAAGAATGTGAGCTTTGGGATCGGTAGATTTCATGACATCTGGTCGTCGGAATTGACCCCTGAAGTTGCCCTCACCCCTAGCGCGACCCCTTGATCCTCATCTCTATAGACAAAAAAGGGTATTGATTCGCCATCGCATTGCGTAAGATTATTGAGATAAATATAAATCCGCACAGAAAATTACTCTTCATCCCAAATGGGCAATAGGAGACATCGCAAAGTGTAACGCCTGGGATGTAAGCACACGCAAATGATCTATTGTGCGGAGCCAAACATGCTGTAAAATCATTCTAAAGTTGATAGAGCCGCCCATGGGAGAATCGCAACCGGGAGGATTCTATGGACCCACTCACAGTGTTACGTAGTGTCGAATTGTTCGATGGCGTCTCTGAGGATGAATTACAGGCGGTGGCGGACATTTGCCATGAGCGTATTTACAAAGTTGGCGACCTAATCACTCAACAAGGTTTGCCCGGCGATGAGTTGTTTGTAATTCACGAAGGATTCGTTGAAGTCTTACGCAGTGACGATCCCACCGACCCGAGTCCAAAAACTGTCGTTAACCTGGGGAGAGGTCAGATCGTCGGTGAGATGGCTCTCGTCGATCAAGGTCCCCGTTCAGCCACTGTGCGTGCTATTTCAGACAATACGATCGTACAGGTGATACATAGAAGTGATTTCGATCGTATATGTGAAGAAAACCTTCATTTGGGATACACAGTTATGCGCAACATCGCCGCCGACTTATCTTTCAAGGTCCGGCATCGACACTTGTCGAGTCGATAGGGGGGATGACCGTGCCAAAGGTATACAAAGTCAGTTATGTAGTGATCGGCGGGGAACACCCAGGCGCCATCTTGAATACCGATAAGGAACCTAAACCTGGGGAGCAGATCAAAATAGGTCAGCAGTCTTTCGAGATCCTCGAAGTCATCCCTTTGGTGCCGCCAAGAGGCGATTTCAATTATCTACACGTCACATTGAAACCAGCGGATAAATAGATCCTGGCGCTCGCCTATTTGGTCCCCACCTTAGAATTCAAGTTCCATGAGATCTGTGGCAGTGATGACGTCACCTGCAAATGTTTCCTTGGCCTGCTCAACGAGCGTATCCAATTGTATCTTTCCCGCTTTGTAATGGATCAAAACGAGGTGTTCGACTTGCGCTTCACGCGCGATCGCGCCTGCTTGTGAAGCTGAGGAATGACCAACGATTGCGCCTGTCGCCTCGTGAATAAGAACCTGCGCTCCTTCTGCTAGCCTGACCATCGACGGACAGGGTTCCGTATCGCAAGAATAAGCGATCGTCTTTCCACCACCTTTGCTCTCAATCCGTAGACCAATCGTGGGAATCACGTGCCTCACGGGAGAAGAATAAACTCTGAAATCCTTCTTCTCCAAGACAAGCACACGCTCGCGCTCCGGCAAACGATGGAAAGCAACCGGAAAGAATTCCGGCCAATTATCCCAATGGAAGAACCCCATCATATCCTCGACCCGCTCAAGGCAGTGATGGAGCCCATAAATCCGAAGTGGATCTTGACGTCCTAGCATCCACATATTCATCAACAACAATGGGACTCCCCCGACATGATCCGGATGGAAATGGGTTAATATGAGATCGGTAACCGCGTCGAAGGGAATGCCGGCGTTGGCCAGACGAATAGTCGGTGAACCAGGGCAGTCGAGGAGCACAACACCATCACTCCCATGAATAGCCATATGCGTGTTTTCATGCCCCGGTGAAGGCACGGCCCACGCAGTCCCGAGAATGATCAATCGACTCATCGCCTCACGATCCGCTGAGCAGCAAAATCGCGATTCGTGGCGTGATAAATACTTCCACCGCCGCTGCGGCAATGAGGAGCGGAAGCACGATCCCCAATCCCACCCTTGCCCAATCGGCAAATGCAGTAATATACCCCTCTCCCAGAGAGATCCCTTTCGGAATGCTGAGGGCCGCCAGTCCCAGCCGCATGATTGCTGCCCCCGCTAAGATCGTCGCAGGTATTTCTAACAGAGCATGTGGAAGTACGAGGCCAACTAACATGTTGACTGTTCCACCTCCCGCCAACCATACATTCCCTGCAAAATATCCGATGATCCCAACAGGGATCATGAGTAAAACCTGAGCCAGCACCCCGAAAGTAAATGCACCTAACAAAGTGGCTAAGATCAGCGCACGAATATTGTTCCACAGGATCCACAGCCACCCATGCTCAGAGAGCATACCGAAGTCTCGAAATTGAGTCTCTAAATCCTGCCTGCTGATTTCCAAGTTGAAGAGTTCGGCGGGTAGTGTGAAGTCGGTGGCCAAGTGAAAACCCAGAATAAACGCTATCAGCAGTGTACTGAATGTGATCAAAACAGGAATTTTGATCTGAGCTAGAGAATTGGACACCAAATCCTTGTACCACCCGACAAGAGACCGAGCTTTACCTATAAAGGTTTCTTGAAATCTCCTCAATACCCAGCGCAAATCGATGACGTCGAACTCTTTCCCCAAGAGTTCTTCTCGATTGAATAAACGCAGCCCCATCCGACCTAACACGATGGCGATCAACAGTAGCACGACAACGATCCACCATAGGGCGCTGTAGATTCCCCAAAACATGATCAAACTCTCGGCGATGATTAACTCGGCCATGGGGATGATAATGAAGGAAGCCAACAGGTTCGCGGCGCGTACGGAGGTGGTTTGAGAGGATATGACAACCGCACCGCTGACCATTACGACCGCCTGAACCGTTGTGAGCGCAAGGATCTGAAATAATAGTTGCGCCGTTGGTTTCCAACCAATCCCCAGCAACAGTCCTGCTAGGTAGACAAAGATACCCAGGTAGGCAGCACCCAATGGCGGAACCAATGACGCCACCATTTTCCCCAAGTACAGCTGGCTGTCCGTCAGGGGTGTCGCCAACAACGGTTCGAGTGAAAGGCGCTCCCGCTCACCGGCGAAACTCTCAAGCGCGATCACGAGCGATATCGATATCGGGAAGAACCCTACAACCATGAGCAGAAACGGAACCAGGCGTTCACCAATAATTGGTGCACCGTAGCGGGAGACAAAATCCACGGCCTGCCTGGCTGTGAAGTTCATGAGCAAAGGGAAAAAGAGTGTGAGAATGACGATGGGTGTTAGGATACGCCAGTCGCGCAGTTGATCTCGAATTTCACGACTCGCGACAACCCAGGCTCCATCTATACCAAGCCGAGCTCGCCTCAAACTCTGGATCATTCCCGTTCCTCCGACCTCGTCGTATCCTCACTCACGACTTGGAGATACACATCCTCAAGACTTCGCTCGACTTCAGAGAGTGTTACTACAGGGATACCAGCCTTCGACATCGCCTGAAGGATGCGAGGATTGTCCGTCTCAGGATCACAAGTCTCGTAGCGTAACCAATTCTGCCCGCGGGCAACGACGGTCAATTCGGCGGGAAGAAGCTTCATTGCGCCATCAAGGGAAACGGTCAATCGGAGTTCCATCACAGGTGATCCAAGCAGGGCGCGTTTCAGTTCCCTCGGACTTCCCTCGGCGACAATCTTGCCGAGACGAATTATCGCGATCCGATCCGCAAGCAACTCAGCTTCATGCAAATTGTGGGTACACACCACGATCGCGCGATTGGAGGAACGCAATCCCGTTATACTCTCACGTACAAGATGGGCACTTGCCGGGTCCATTGCAGAAGTTGGCTCGTCCAAGAGAAGGATCGGAGGGTTATGCAGCATGGCTCGAACTAAGGCCAACTTCTGTCGCATGCCTTTGGAGAACTGCCCCAAGCGTAACCCGACCGCTTCGCTCAGCCCATAACGCTCCAACAAGGCATCGATTCTACTTCGGATCGCGTCATGGGGAAGCCCATAGACCCTGCCAAAGAACATAAGGTATTCGTGCACTCGCATACGCGTGTAGAGTCCATGATGCTCTGTCAGCAATCCTACAGATCGGCGTACTTCTATCGCTTGGTCTACGGCATCTTGACCTTGGATCGTGACTGTCCCGCGTGTAGGACGAAGTATGGAAGCCAGCATCCGAATAGTCGTCGTCTTCCCCGCTCCGTTTGGACCAAGCAAAGCGAGAATCTCCCCGGCATCCACATGGATAGAGACATCCTCGACAGCCGTCAGGCTTCCAAACTGCTTAGTCAGTTCGTGCGTTTCAATTAAAGCCATGATTCGTCTTATTTCGAGGCATTATATCAGCAGGACTTTACCCCCACAATCGGTCTGACCTCCCATGCAAACGATGCTCAAAATACGATCTAACACGCAAGTTGTTCTTAGAGAGCGGACATTGTGGAACCGAGGGATTGAAGTAGCAAGAACAGATCGTCACACACAAATATCAGCCCACAACGACCTCGCTGCGAGTCCCCAAATACCAACTGACAAAGTGTGCGACGTCCGACGTATATTCTTGAGTCGGACATCGAGAGATCTAAAAATGATTCACGGCGAGCTGTTACCCACCAAGGCAATGTGTTGTTTCAATCCGAAAATCGATCGGTCAATTCCAGGTGCTTACGAACCTTTCCTGAAAATCGGTCGATGCCTGAGGAAGATCGCCGCAGCGCTTAGAAGCGCTACAACAAGCATGAACGCCTGGTTGAAGTTGAGTCCCATAATCTGGACATAATCCAAGCGGAGGTACTCCAACAGGAAACGCCCCACGGGATATGTGATCAAATAGGTCAAAAATAAATCCCCCTCCTTCATGCGGTTTCCGAATCTGTTCCACAACCATAACAAGAAAAACATATTTCCGAGGCTCCACAGAGACTCATACAGAAAGAGGGGATGGAAACAATCAAAGGACGCAAAACCAGGTAATCGGTTCTCGGGACGGATGGTAATACACCATGGCAAGTCCGTCGGTTGCCCGTACAGTTCCTGATTGATGAAATTCGCCCACCTACCAAGCACTTGTGCGAGGGCAATCGCAGGCGCACCGGCATCCAGGAGACCAAGGATTTTTAGACCTCTTCGCCTCGCAAAAATATAAGCCCCGATCACACCTCCAATAATCGCACCCGGTATGCCCAAGCCACCCTGCCATGTCGTCAGGATGGCGATCGGATTCCGTAAATAGTATTCGGTCGTGATGCCGGAAAACTTAGAGGGCGTGAGTACGTGGTAAAGACGTGCCCCGATAAGACCAAATACCAATAGCCAGATTAGTCCATCCCAAATCAAATCTGGGTCTTTCCCCATCTTGCGCAGCATGTACCTGCCCATTAGTGATGCCATGATGATACTAAATACCAGAATCATCCCATAGTATCGGAAGTATAAGAACCCAATGTGAATACCATACGCGTCAATGCTCATATCGTTGCCTCTTCTAGAATGTGATCAGTGGGGATGCGCTTGCTTGCGGACGATGAAGACTCGATGCAGCGCTGTTACATTCGCCAGAAGTGCGATAATGGCGATCCCCACTTCGGGGTATTGAAAAATTATGCTTGGAACAAGGACGATGAACCGCTCCGCACGGGTCAGTAAACCACCCTTAGCATGATACCCTAAGCCTTCCGCACGTGCCCTTACGTATGAAACCATATACGATCCACTTGCCGCGAAGAATACCAGAACAGCCCAAAACCAATCCGAATGCTGTAAATAATAATACAGCAGCCCAGCAAATATAATCAGCTCGGAATAGCGATCGCTCACTGAATCGACCAGTGCACCAAATTTGGAGGACTCGCTTCGCAGCCTTGCCATGGCTCCGTCCAACGCATCCATAGGTCCCATCAGAAGCAGGATTACGCCTCCGACGAAAAAGGAGCCACGCGCTAAGAATAGCGCACCGATAAAGTTACCGAACAGGCCTGTAAGTGTGACGGCGTTGGGCGTAAGTCCGATTCGATTTAGAAAAGATGCGACGGGATTGATCACGTTTTCAAACCGCACCCTGAGTAAATCTGACCGCGTCGGTTGTTCGGAAGGGGCGGAATCATCCGCCGGCATCATTCCCATCTCATTGGAAGACATCCTGAAATGCTAACTCGCCTTCTCGACGACGTCAAGGAAGGACACCAAAGTTCAGAAGCTTTGATGGGAACCCAAAGTCCAATTTGCTTCCTTTCGGGGTGAAGGTGCGAATACTTGTATTCCCTAATAGCGCGCGAGTTGTTCCCCCTTCGAACTCACAAACTGGTCCTGTCACGATGATCGGGGTGAAGTTTACCCTGTGGCCGTATGGGGGCTGGGGATTACGCACGCAGATCGGTCTCTCATCCGAACGGCATCCCGAACTTCATCCTGGGCCCTTCATCAAGCTCAGGGTCTACTCCGCCGTAGGCAAAGCCGAAGGAGAAGCCGAGGATCTCATTCTTCAGTTACGTCAGTGTTATCCGAAAAACGAGACTCCTAAAACAGAGTTGTGCTGAGGAAAATCAAGATATGCCTCGGATTAAACTCTAATTCGGCCTGTTTGATTTCCCTATTAAGGACGGAGGCGACGAAAATCCACAATGTAAAATCGAGGTCGGACCTCAAAGATCCTCACTCTCTTGCTCTTCTTCGCGATCCACAAGAGGATCGCTGTCCGGATCGATCAGCACCTCCCGAGTCTTGCCTCCATGCTGTGGTCGACCCACAATGCCCAGTTCCTCGAGTTCGTCCATAAGACGGGCTGCACGTGGATAACCAATTCGCAACGACCGCTGTAGCATGGACGCACTTGCTTCGCCTCTTCGCTTCACGAGATCAATGGCTTCTTCGAGAATCTCATCGCGATCTTGCAATGCTGCTTGTCTTGCTAGCAGGGTCTCCCACGGCGCAGTTTCTTCTTCGTCGAGGGATTCCTTTAGCTCATTTCGCCAGTAGTCAATCAACTTTTCGATCTCACGATCGCTGACAAATACACCCTGGAGGCGAATGGGTGCTCCTGCCTCAGGTGAGAGAAAGAGCATGTCGCCTCGGCCAAGCAACGTCTCGGCACCCGAGGCATCAAGTATGACGCGCGAGTCGACTCCTGATGCCACTGCGAACGAGATACGCGCTGGGAAGTTTGCCTTTATTAAGCCGGTAAGGATATCCGTGCTCGGACGTTGCGTCGCCAGTACTAGATGAATTCCGACCGCTCGTGCCATCTGTGCCAATCGCACGAGGGTCTGCTCCGTCTGGTCTGGCGCCATCATCATCAAGTCGGCCAGTTCGTCGATCATCAACACGATGCGAGGTAAGTGCTCGGTGTTACGCCTACGCCGTATGCGTCGATTGTATACCTCAATGTCGCGAGCTTTTGTTTCCTCGAGCAAACGGTATCTGCGGTCCATCTCGACCGTACACCAGCGCAATACGCCTACGATGCGATCCAATTCTGTCTCGACTTTTCCTAAGAGGTGGGGTAAACCGTTGAAACGAATTAGCTCGACCATCTTGGGATCGATCATCACCATACGCAGATCTGCCGGAGCGTTTTCAAACGCGAGAGTCGTTGCGATTGCAGTGATGCAGACCGACTTCCCAGAGCCCGTAGTGCCAGCGATGAGCAGGTGTGGCATCGAAATGAGATCGGCGGCCACAGCGGAGCCAGCTACATCCCTACCAAGTGCGATCGTCAGCGGTGAGCGGATCGACTGAAAAGATTCTGATTCAATGATGGGCCGTAAACGAACAATGGAGGGCCGCTTGTTTGGGACTTCGATCCCCACGTATGCCCTCCCAGGAACGGGCGCCTCGACACGCAGGGTAGGAGCAGAAAGAGCCAATGCGAGATCGCTCGCCAAAGAGGATATCTGTGAAACTCGCACTTTTTGACGACGAACCTCCCCATCAGAAACAACTGTTTCGATATACCCCGGCTCCACAGCAAATTGTGTAACCGTAGGGCCAGTGCGAAAATCGATCACGCGAACTGGAAGCCCGAAATCCGCAAGGGTCTTCTCGATCAGACCTGCGGCGAGGTTGATTTCCTGCACGGTCACACCGATAGATTTCCCTCCTTCAAATAGATCCAAAGCAGGCAACCGCGTGTCGCGTGTTGCAGGTCTTGCAGGTTTCTCTTCTGGAAGGTCCTTCAGTTTGAATCGCTTACGGTAGGCGCGAGGGAGGCGCGTGGCGGGTATCGATGGTGCCTTTGATGGTTCGGTACGCACCACGACTTCGGAAGGAACTTCACCCTCCCCAAGAGAATGCTCTGAAATCGGTGGAACCCTCGCAGAAGCGAGCTGGACTCGCTTCAGTGCGCTGAAGATTCCCCGAAGCGACATTGCTCCTGAAAATAGCACCAGCACGAGAAGAACAACAATTCTCCCGAAGCTCCCGAGTAGATCACCCAACACTGTAGCAATTCCCCACCCTACAAGACCGCCACCAAATCCCATTTCAGCCCTCGGTAAGTCCATTCCGTCCAGGATTGCCAAGAGGGCCAGTAAGCCGACAAACGCCAACTCTCCGGCGATTACGCGCATCCACTCAACTTCAAAAGGACGCCCTCGACGTCGATTGAAAAGTGCTATTGCGCTCCATCCCATAAAGATGGGAATCAGAAAGGCGCCTAAACCTAGCCAACGTCTGAGGAGTCCAGCCCAGGGATCGACAAGCCCTCCTTGCGTCCAACCAACAAGAGCCAGCAGCGTGACAACCGCCAAAGCGCACAATATCACGCCGCCCAGATCGTCCGCGTAGCTTAGTGCGCGTTCCAGAAGCAACCAACCAACCCCGGTGCCTCGATCGGTCCCGGGATCAGCCTCTTCCCTGCCTGCCGGGTCTTGTGATTTCTTGGTAGCCATTCGGCTTCCTAAATAGAAAGACGCCCGCCAGACGCGGAATGCGCGCATCCGACACGCGTCTTCCGAACAGACTTAGACGATGGAGGAAAAAGCTTCAGGGCTTTCCGAGGATTCTTCTGGCTCACTTTCATCCAAGTTGCGTTGGGGCACTTGCCTCAAGCTCAAACCCAATCGACGATCAGCTGCGTCGATGTGAATGATCCGCACTCTCACTTTCTCCCCCTCCCGAACGACATTGCGCGGATGCAAGAGATTGCCGTCGCCCAACTCGGAGACATGGATCAGTCCTTCCAATCCCTCCTCGATACCTACGAAAGCACCGAACTTAACTACGTTTGTAACAACTCCCTCGACAAATTCACCAACCTGGTAGCGACCCTCTACCGAGGCCCAAGGATCTGGTAAGAGTTCTTTCAAACTCAGCGCAACTCTTCCTTGATTGCGGTCAACCGAGAGAATTTGGACCTTGAGGTTCTGACCACATTCCACGACATCGCTTGGATGCCTCACACGCCCCCAAGACAATTCCGAGACATGAATAAGCCCTTCGACTCCTCCTAAGTCAACAAAAACACCGAACCGTGTGATATTCGTAACCGCTCCTTCGATGCATTCTCCTGGCTGAAGCGTTGCCAATAGCTCGGCACGTTTGCCAGGACCTGCAAGCGCTGCACGTTCAGAAAAAACGAGCCGACCACGATCAGGATCGAATTCGATCACCTTTAAGATCAGATCACTTCCGATCATTTCTGAAAGGTGATCGCTGAAATCCACTTCTTCTCCTTCTTGTTGAATTTCAACGAGATGGGAAATCGGGATAAAGCCTCTCAAGCTACGAGCTTCGACGAGCAATCCCCCACGGTTGTAACCGATGACAGGAAGCTCGATAGTATCATCTTTATCATATAGTTCACGAGCCCATACCCAGTCTTCCGGATCGCCGAAATTCTCGCTTTTGTCCCCGATGTGATCATTAGATCGCTCATGCTCATACGTCGCGTGCCTTCCCTCATCTTGTAACACCGCCGACCACCATGATTCATCCATGGGCGGAGGCGTTTCCCCCCGTTCTTCATGCAAACCTTCGTCCATCTCCATTGTTCAACCTCGATCGCTCTGTGTGACTTCGAAGGGTATTCCAACCAGTAGCCACGCTAGGATACCCTATTCCCCCCGGAAGTGCCAAATGTCATTCACTTTGATTGACCACCTCCCCTCCCAACTCTGAGGCTACGGCTTCCCGTTCCATATCGGTGATCGCTCGAGCGACTTCCTCGATAGCGACGCGTTGCTTACGATAAAGATCGGCTTCTGACATGGCCAGTCGCATGGCCACGTCGCGCACTTTCCGCCCTTCAAGAAACTTCATCTCTAGAATATTGTACAGCATCCACTCCGCTGTAAACCTTCGATCTCCCTCAGGGCGCACACGTTCAATCGCCCGGCGCAAGATTTCCCGCAAGGCATTCACTGGGTTACCATCCAGCTGCCCTGCGGCCTGGCGAACAACCCTCAAACCCAAGAGCGGGCTACGTGTAAGTCGGGGACCTCCCCAGTAATGTCCCAAGGCCTCACGGACAAGTTCAACCAGGTCGTCCTCCGATTGAAATCCATTAATTGGATCGGCAAGCGACTCCGCACTGCCGTAGCTTGCTTGTGCTCGAAGGCGCTGAATTTCCTCCATTTCGGGCACTAGTCGATCGACCACACTGAACACCTCACGCTGCAACAGTCGATCCGCCAAGGAGACCGTTGCCCGGTTGACGAGGGCCTTTAAACTCGTTTCCTCTTCGGGGGTAAAATCAGGATCAAGGTTTCTCGCACGAAACCCTACCAAACCAATGATCTCCCCGGGGTGAACCAGTCGCAGGGGAATCAGCCAATAAACGTCCCAACTAAACACTGTGCCCAACTGCGGGTACTCCTTCTTGTTCTCATCCGTGATGAGAAGCGGGGGCAATTCCTCCTTTCCCCGGAATGGGTCATCAGGTCCTACGGCAACTTCCAGCTCCAATCCCTCGGGACCAACCACGGCGATGAACGCAGACCCAACGCCGAGCACGTCACATCCCGCATTCAATATCGACTCGAGAAATTGTTGCAGATCGCTCGTCGTCAGCAAGCGATCCTCGAGCAATTGCAGGCGCGTCATATCCCCTCGATCCTCGCCATAGAAAAACCAGCGCTCAATACTCGGCCGTATGAGCGTGATGACATACTGCAGTAACAGCAAGATGGCCACCATAGCAAAAGGAACAGCCCTGCTATTTTCCAGCCCTACAGTAAGGCCCAATCGGTTGACCACGACGGTCACAGCCAACACCGTGGAGGCTACCACGGGACCACGCAAGATCCACTGAGCCAATCGGCTTTTCACGACACGGTCTGGGTAGCTCACGCCGAAGTAAGCCACGCTGTATGTGATCATGACAACCTGGATTGCGACCAACATGTTCACCATAGTCAAAATGCCCCAAAATATGACAGGGGTATTTGCCAAGGACGTCCCGCCGATCATCATAAATGGAAATGAACCCAGCAAAGGACCAAGCGACCCGATCATCAAGTAACGCATGCGACGTTTACTCGTTCGCGTCAGGCAACGTCTGTAGGAACGCATAAGGTTGACCCCAGCAAAGGCCATGCTAATGACGAGGAACAAGGTAAAAACAGTGAACCAGGGACCCGGATTGAGGTAGGGCATCGTCCCCTGACTCACCAGCTCACCCGCTAAATCCCTGCCCATCCCCGCCAAGACTAGGGTGATGCCCCCAATTATGTAGCTTAGCCAAACGACGAGACGACGGCGGCCTCGCGAAGGTCTTCCGGTTGCTGCCAATAGAGCATCTGAGAAATGTAGATACGTTGCTGGAACGAAAGAGATCCCCACCCATTGAAACCTCAACCAAAGCTCGATCTCTGGATGGGAATACGCAGTGCTGATGAGTACGTCTCCAAAATACACAATGGTCACACACCCCAGGAGTAACGCCAAGGATTGGGCCACCCTCTCACGGATGTTGAAAGTCAACGCATAAAGAAGTAGCGAAAACGCCGTAATGGAGTTACCGGCATCGAGGATTTGGTTGAGGACGATAAGCGTAGAGGTAATAGCTGCGACCATCGAATTTAAACCACTCTAAGACAGCGACAACGAGAAGAACAATGCGATGTCCTGGTCTTGATAATACTGATCACTATATCCGCTGAACACAAATCCCATTTTCCTGGCAAGACAGACCGCAGGATAATTCTTGCTCTGCATTTCCAAAAATAGCCGCGTGATGCCTCTCTCGCGAGACCACTCACGCGCGGCTGCTAGTAAACGAGAGGCGACGCCTTGTCGCCGGTGCCTTAGATCGATCACAAGATCCGTGATCCATCCCATGGCTTGAGAAGGGCCCTCTACGATCGAAACGTAGCCTATGAGTGTTTCCCCGTTCTCAGCTACCAACAACGCCGACCGCAGGGTCCACTCATCTGCCAATCGGTTCGGGTCACGCGGATAGGTCACCCGCATTGGTCTTGGCAGGCGAACCTCCCGGAACGTGGCGCCAACTTGTGAGGGGGACCGCTCGAAGGACATCTGCCACACATGATCCGTGCTGTAGCCGTGATCTAACGCCATAAGTGTTGGGATATCGCTCGAAATCGCCGGTCGGATGGAAGTGGCCTCCATGATTATCATCCTACCTTTTCACACTTCCTCTTTCAACCGGTGAATTGGTACGTTTATGTTTGCACTCCACGAAATGCGTTCCATCGACCCTCCACCAAGTATTTGCCAACCGACCTATCCCTCACTGAGAAGGCATGATTTGGATCTGGATCTCACAAGGCAATGGTGCATTACCCGCTGTATCCGTGACCAGTAAACGAAAACCATATATCCCAGGTTCCACCAGACGTGTGTCCCAGATGCCAAGCTCCTCGATATTCTCGCATGTCTCGCAAACTGGCATCGACCCTGCAGAAACGGTCAACCAATCACCGTCAAGCCTCCGATATTCCACCTTATAGAATGCGAAATTCTGAATGTTGGCGACGCCTAAGATTTGAACCCTTCCACTAACTGTGTCCCCGTTCTCCGGCTCGAGTATTGTGGCATCAGGATTGAGACAACCTGCGCCATTCAGACCTGGCGGGGCCAGCGGGGTGACAGTGGCAAATCCTTCTTCAACAGCTTCACTCTGGCTTTTGGGTGTTGCCAATAGTGAAACCGTCGGTAAGGGCGTGGATCGCATCGATGCTGGTACTGCCGGTCCTGCGAAGTTGGCCAGGACGAACGTTGCAACCAGACCTGCCACGACTAATGCAAGCATCGCGGCGGACCTCGATAATCGGCTCATCGCCCGTTCGCGCTCTAGAGAAAAGAACGATTTTCGCAAGTTCTGGTACGAGAGGATCAAAGCTCGCAGGTAGATCAGACCGATTAAAGCAAAAATCAAATAAATCCAAGTCTGCCGCTCTTCAATGAAGAGTAAGATTTCTTCCATATCTGCACAGATTAGAGCTTACGCAAGACCCCCTTGATTAACATAGACAGTCTAGGGGTGATAACCTTGCCGGCTTCCAGGACTTCTTCATGCGTTGTGATAGTTTCGCCGTCAAGATTTGCTTTATTGCTGATGCCCGAGACTCCTAGAACTTTCGTGCCACCGTGACGGGCAACCAAAACTTCAGGGACTGTAGACATCCCCACAGCATCCACACCGATGGAGCGTAAAAATCGTAAGTCTGCTGGGGTTTCATATGTTGGACCCGATAGGCAAATATATACCCCTTCTCGCAATGGAATATCATTCTCATTAGCTACTTCTCGAGCAATCTTCATCAGTCCTCGATCATAAGCTTGGCTCATATCGGGGAATCGAAGACCAAACTCTTCCAGATTGGGACCACGGAGAGGATTTACACCTGCCATTCCCATCAGATTGATGTGATCTGTAAGCAACATCAACTCACCCGGAACAAAATCAGGATTCACAGCTCCGGCCGCGTTGGTCACGATTAATGTTTCCACCCCTAATCGTTGCATCACCCGGACTGGGAGACCGATTCGCGAAATTGTATGCCCCTCGTAAAAATGAGCCCTTCCCTGAAGCACGATGATCGGATGACCCTCAAGATTTCCCAGGACCAAGCGGCCGGCATGCCCTTCGACGGTCGATACGGGCCATCCCGGCACCTCCTCGGTCCCCACCGTGTCAGCCGATTCGACGGAATCCGCGATGGCTCCCAGCCCCGATCCGAGGATCATCCCGATCTTGGGCTCGATCTTAGAGTGTTTCTGGATGGTCCGGACCGCTTTGTCAATGTCTTCCATTGTCACAAAGTTCATGAGCGCTCTCCAATCGACATATTCCCTAGGACCTCCGATGGATCCATATCGTGTTCGAACTAGACAAACCGAGGAACTCTTGGATCTCGCGCCGCGATTGTCCTTGATCGAGAAGATGGCGCGTGATGGAATGTCGCATCGTCTGCGGTGAAATGTCGCTATCAAGACCAGCCTCCGATGCCCAACGCTTGACAATTAGCCATAAGCCTTGTCTGCTAAGCCGATTTCCGCGTTGATTTAGAAACAACGCTTGAACCTCAGGACTTTTCAAAAGATGAGGGCGACCCTGCTGTAGGTACACACGCAACGCCTCGATCGCTTCGCCAATGGGCTTAATCTGCCGAGACTCGAGCGGATGGCGAATGGAACCCCCTTCGAAGTCGACATCTTCTAGCTCAAGTTCGATGACCTCCGCTGCGCGCATCCCCGTCGCGTAGAGCAGGTAGAGGACAGCGAAATCACGTTTCGCTCTTGGAGTCTCGCCACGCGAGGCCGTGGTGAGCAAATTGTCGACTTCGTCTTTTGTCAAAACTTTCGGTCGACGCCTGGGGCTTGGCGGCGGCTGAAGGACATCCAACCACGAGGGGGAGCCAATACCTTCATGATGGTATAGATAATCAAGATAGGAGCGCACCGCCGCGATCTTGCGTGCGATCGTAGAATTTCGATATCCCTGTCTATGAAGCCATCTCACATAGGAGGAAAGCGATTCGAAGGTGATCCCACCTATTGTAGGCGATTCGCTTGAAATCGACGCCAGGACATGTCTCAATTGCTCGAGATCAGCCTTGTAGGCTAGGATCGTATTCTCAGCGTAGCCCTTTTCATCTGCCAGATACTTGAAATATCGCCGGTTTTCCTCGTCCATCGGGGTCCTTTGCTACCATTACAGAAGCGCACGCCATTATACCATTCGCGCCCCTAGACTTACCATAAGTAAACATCTGCCTTCCTTGACCTAAATCAGTCGTCCATCCACATCTTTGACCTCATGCAAGCATACATGAAAGACTATATCAACCTTTTTCCCCATTCATTGAAGCGTCTTCAAGCGCCTCGATCTCCTCGATCTCGAGCCTTAACCCCACAGCCCCAAGATTGTCCTCAAGTTGCGTCATCGAACGTGGACCGATGATCGGACTCGTGATCGATTTTCTTGACAACAACCACCCCAGCGCCATTTGAGAGGCACTTTTACCCCTCTTTCGTCCCCACTTCTCTAACCTTCGGAGAACAGCCCAACTTCTCTCCGCTGCCATATATTCTTGGATCCGTTGGCTGCCTGCTCCCCTTGAACCATCTGGAGGCGCCTGATCACGAATATACTTTCCGGTGAGAAAGCCTCCTGCCAAAGGGCTGTAGGGAATCACCCCGAGACTATAATTCAGGCAAACTTCTTCGAGTTCGTTTTCAAACTCCTTGCGATGTATCAAGTTGTAGTGCGGTTGTAGGCTCACAAAACTCGCCAGGTTATTTTTGTCAGATACCCACAGCGCCTGCACGAGTCGCCAGGCGGGGAAATTCGAGCAACCAACATAGTGGACCTTACCTTGCCGAACGAGGTCGTCAAGCGTAGAAAGTGTCTCTTCGATCGGTGTGTCCTCATCCGGCCAATGCAACTGGTAGAGATCGATATAGTCCGTCCCTAAGCGGCGTAACGAGGCTTCGATGGAAGCCATGATGTGTACCCTCGAGAGACCTTCCTCGTTCGGTCTCGCACCCATCTGACCCCGCACCTTGGTAGCAATCACGACTTCTTCTCTTCTCGCCACGCTCTTTTTCAACCAATTTCCAATGATCGTCTCCGAGACGCCGCCTGGATTTCCTTCCACCCACCTCGAATAGATGTCTGCAGTGTCGATGAAATTTATCCCAGCGTCGAACGCACCTGTTAGAACCTCGTAGGATGTGTCCTCGTCCGCTGTCCAACCAAATTGCATCGTTCCGAGACATAATTCGGAAACTTTCAATCCCGTACAGCCCAAATTCCTGTATTCCATCCTATCCTCCTCAATCTTTCTTCAGTAGTTTGATGCCACACCTCAAGCTTCCCACACCGGACTACATTCTGCACGCGATCGATAATCAAAGGGTGGGGACACGCTCCCTCTGCCTAGCCGCTGAACCGATTCTAATTTAACAACGGAAGGCATGTTCAACGCCTATGATAGAATGATTTTCAGCGTTCGTGGAAGCACCTCAGCGATCTGGATGTCGTGATACTGCGGTCGATCCAAGCTCCGACGGACGGAGACAACCGTCAATCCATGCTGCTCCTCAAGAATTTGGGCGAGGTCGATCTTGAAGTACCAATCAAGTTGTCGGTATCTCCTAGGGATGCTATGGGATGAACGTATTTGACCTTCCACTCCTTGGTCGCCTCTTTCGCTGGCGCTGGGGAAGGCTCGTTTTCCAACTTCTCCTCCTCGCATTGGCCGTCTTGGTCATCTACGAAGGATTCACCGGACCCGACCTTGCCTCAACGAACCTCTCCACGGTTTTGGTTTGGATTCACTACCGCGGCTTCATCATCCTCGCTCTTTTAATCCTCGGTAATCTGTTTTGCTTTGCCTGCCCATTTACGCTCCCACGAACCGTCGCTGTTCGCTTGAGCCGTGCGGGTGGTCGCTGGCCACGCGCCCTCCGAAATAAGTGGCTCTCCATTGCCGGCCTTCTCATCATATTTTGGCTATACGAATGGCTTGATCTATGGGCTAATCCTCCACTCACTGCCTGGCTCGTCGTCGCATATTTCATCGCCGCATTCGCACTGGAGTTCCTTTTTGCCGAATCACCCTTCTGCAAATACGTCTGCCCCCTCGGAGCATTTAACTTCATCTACAGCACGGGTTCGCCGTTACAAATTACTGCCCATAGTCTTAAAGTCTGCCAAGAATGTGAAGGCAAGGAGTGTGTCAACGGGAGCGAAGAGGTGCTGGGCTGTGGCACGGAGCTGTTCGCCCCAACCCTCCGCTCCAATATGGACTGTACACTTTGCCTCGATTGCGTACGCGCTTGTCCATACGACAACGTCCTTCTCGTTGCCCGTCGGCCGCTCACCGAATGGCTAAGTTCAGTACTTCGCCGCAGATGGGACTACACCTTCCTTGTTGTGAGCCTAACATTCTTCGCTGTCACAAATGCCTTCGGTATGGTTCCGCCGATGTTCGCTCTGCAGAAATGGCTCCAGCAAACGCTGCACATCCAATCCGGCGCCATTCGAATCCTGATCACCTTCAGCACGCTGAATCTGGTAATCCCAGCCATAGCAATCTTGGCTTGCACTCAGTCCAGCGCCCGGTTGACTTCGAGAGTCAGGCCCGTTCCTGGCCGCGACATTGCGGCGCGTTATGCGCCTGCTTTCATCCCCCTAGGATTTGGCGTCTGGTTCGCACACTACGGCTTCCATTTCGCCGTGGGTGGGTTGGCGCTCATACCTGTCCTGCAAACTTTTCTCCTCGACAATGGTCTCACCTGGCTCGGAAAAACACCGAATTGGACGCTCAGTTATCTGCTCCCGCCGGATTGGATCTTTCCCCTTCAAGTTTTTTCCGTGACTGTTGGATTCATTATTGCTATGGTCGTTCTTGCAGTGTCCGGGGTGAGATCGCTTCAGGAACCGATCGAAGCCTTGAAGGAATTGCTGCCGTGGGCCTTGTTCCTCATGATGCTCACGATCGCAGCTCTGCTGGTCTTCAATCTGCCAATGGAAATGCGCACCACAAGGATGATGACATGAAGGAATTCAGACGCTCCGCCGTGTTGTTATTCATTACCTTCTTGTTGGTCTTTCTTCCAGCTTCTCGACCCATCCTGGCCTCTGGACCCGGCGAGGGTGGCCGGCGGGTCCGATTGGATGATGAGCCCGTCGGGCCTTACCTCCTACGTGTGGTCACCTCCCCGACACCTCCCCAAGTCGAGAATCTTAACGTTGAAGTGCGCGTCACCGACGCCGCGACGGGACAGGTCCTAACCGGAGCGGAGGTCAAGATCAGGGCCGAGCATACCGAGATCGCAGCAGGGATCCTGGAGGAAGTCGCTTCCCACGACATCGCCCCTATCCCAACGGAGTATGCCGCGCATTTACTCATTCCAAAACCTGGGCTGTGGAAGATCACAATTAAGATCGTCAGCGAATTGGGGTCAGCCGAAACTTCATTCCTCGAGCGCGTCCGCAATCCTCCTGCTATTGGCGTCCTGATCGCCGTAGGGGCACCAGTAGCAGGATTGCTCGCTCTAGTCGGGTTCTTCTTCTGGTTACAAAGGAATACTAGCCGGGAGCGCGAAAACGGGCACGAAGCTTGAGTTTAGGCTAGTATCAAAGTGTCGAGAACAAGCGCGGTAAAGAGCAAACCTAGGTACATGCTCGTGTAGCGATACATCCGCCAGGTTAACCGATTTCCCCCCTCTCTGAGTACCTGCCAGGTAATGTACATCAAAGCCGCACCCAACACACTCGCAGCCAAGAGAAATAGGGCGTGTCCTAAGTGTGTGAGTGTGAGCAGGAATGTAAGCGCTACAAGCTGAAGACTGTAGAGAAATATGTGTAGGCGGGTTTGATGTTCGCCGTACACCACGGGGAACATGGGAACTCCGGCTCGCTTGTAATCCTGACGCTTGAGTAGCGCCAGTGCCCAGAAGTGGGGAGGCGTCCAGAAAAAAACAACGGCGAAGAGGAAGAATGCCGAGATACTCAGCTCACCTGTCGCCGCCGCCCATCCAACCAATGGCGGGATAGCGCCCACCCCACCCCCAATGACGATGTTCTGCGGGTCGAAGATTTGAGCACCAAGCTGTAAAAAAGCACATAGTAAAGTATCCCGGAGAGGGCGAGCAGGGCGCTGAGCAAATTGACCAGGGTAGCTAGCACCAGGAGACCAATGCTGCACAATAGGATTCCAAAAATGAGAACTTGTCCAGCATCAAGCCGGCCATCCGGGAGAGGCCTTCTTCGCGTACGTTGCATCAAGCTGTCGGTGCCGCGGTCGATGTATTGATTCAGCGCACTCGCTCCGCCGGCTGCGAGTGCACCGCCGATCATCGTCCAACTGACGAGCGCCGTGCCAGGCCAACGCTCAAGTGCCACGAACATCGCGGACAGTGTTGTGACGAGGAGCAGAATCACAACAATAGGTTTCGTCAGTGCCAAGTAATCACGCCAATCGGCCTTCGCACGAAGTTCCAAGCCCATCAGTGTCCCTAAACCAAAATTCACTTAAAAACCCTAATCATTACACATCGATGCCCAAATTTGTCTTAGCGTTCAGGTGACGATCATCAAATATGCAAATAGGAGCAGGAGAATTACGGGAAGGAGAAAGATAAAGGTGTAGAAGCGCGCATCACTTCGCAGATGCATGTAAAAAGCCGCCACGAGACCAGCTTTGCCCAACGAAAACACGAAGAAAATCGGGGTGAGCACCTGGCGCGATAAGCCAACGCCGGATGACGATAGCCACACTTCAACGACGGTGATCACGGCCAATACCAGAAACACAGCCCCATACACGAGCCTCGTTCTGCGGGTGGTTGACAACCGAGAGTCCATTCAAAAACTCCTACGTCAGGTAGATGAGAGTGAAAAGAACGATCCAAACAATGTCCACGAAATGCCAGTACAAGCCGAAAACCTCAACTGCCTCGTAACGATCGGATGAATACGTTCCGCGTATGCCGCGGATCATTGTAACCGCTGCCCAGACAATTCCTACCAAGACGTGCAGTCCATGGAAACCGGTCAGGGTAAAGAAACTCGAGCCGTATACACTGCTATTGAGCGTCATCCCCTCGCGGTACAGATGCACAAATTCATATCCCTGCCCAGCGAGAAAAGCGGATCCGAGCAGAATGGTCAATCCCATGAAAAGCGCGAAATTACGACGTTGGTTCTGTTGGATGGCAGATAATCCCAAGACAACCGTAAAGCTGGAGGTCAACAGCACGAATGTGTTGATACCGACGAGAACGATATCGAGTAACGCAGCTTCGGACGGTGAGGGATTGTTGACCTTGTAATGTAGGAAAGCTGATAACAAACCCCCAAAGAACATCACTTCGGTGGCAATGAATAGCCACATCCCTAGTTTCAGATGGTTAAGTCCGAGAGCTTTCCCGGCGCGAAAGTGATCTTCATGCGCGGCTGTACGAGATTCCATCATCAACCTCCTCTTTTCAATCCCCCATAGCCTCTGCGGATGCAGGTTTCGCCGCCTCAAGCGTTTCACCGTATGAATATGGGCCTCGTGAGACGGTGGGCGGCGTGTCGAAATTGTGATCAGGGGGTGGTGAGGAAACTGACCACTCCAATGTTAACGCATGCCAGGGATTATCACTGGCTTTCGGTCCCGTTGCCCAGCTAATGATGGCGTTGTATAGAAACGGCAACGTTGATACCGCCAAGATGAAGGCGCCAATGCTCGCAAGTACGTTGAGCATCGTGAACTCGGGAGCATAATCCGCTACACGACGGGGCATGCCCAACAACCCCGCAAGAAACATCGGCAGGTAGCTGAGATTGGTGCCAATGAAATTCGCCCAAAAATGAACTTTGCCCAACGTCTCGTCGTACTTCCGACCGGTGATCTTGGGGAACCAATAATACAGACCAGCGTATACCGCGGATACACTTCCTCCGAAGAGCACAAAATGGAGATGGGCGACGACGAAGTAAGTGTCGTGGACGTGCAAGTCGACCGGAACCGAAGCCAGGAAGATACCCGTGATACCACCGATTAAGAACATCGAGATGAATCCTAATGCGAAAAGCATCGGTGTATTGAAGCGCAACTTTCCATCCCAGATCGTGCCCAGCCAGGAGAAAATCTTCACCCCTGTTGGTACGGCGATGATCATGGAGGTGATCATGTACGGCACCCGCAACCCCGGATTCATGCCACTGGTGAACATATGGTGCGCCCACACAGTAAGCCCTAAGATGCTGATCGCCATGCTTGATAGTGCGATCGCTTTGTAGCCGAAGATCGGCTTTCTTGAGAATACCGGGAACACCTCCGAAATGATTCCCATGGCTGGCAGGATCATAATGTAAACCGCAGGATGGGAGTAAAACCAGAAGATGTTTTGCCAGAAGATCGGATTGCCTCCAGCTTCAACGGCAAAAAAGAGCGTGCCAAAGATACGGTCAAACGCGACCAGGATCAACCCGGCAGTCAACATGGGTGTAGCCGTCAGGATCATGAGCGAAGTCGCCAACATTCCCCAGACGAATAAGGGTAAATCCCAGAAACTCATTCCCTTAGTACGCATCGTGATCGCCGTTGTGACGAAGTTGATGGCACCCATAATGGAAGAAAATCCAAGCAGGATGATGCTCATCGCCCAAAGTGTCTGACCATCTGGAGCACGGATGGAGAGGGGGACGTAGGCCGTCCACCCGCTTTCTGCCGCACCCACAAAGAAACTCGCCAACATCAACAAACCTGCGGGTGGGATCACCCAAAAGGAAAGGGCGTTAAGCTTCGGAAAGGCCATATCCTTCGCGCCGATCATCAAAGGCACCAGATAATTCCCAAATCCTGCCAAGACGGGGATGATCCAGAGGAACAGCATCACGGAGCCATGGTTGGTTAGAAAGCGGTTGTATTCAATTCCTTCCATAAAATCTACGCCTGGCTGCAATAGCTCGGCACGAACCATCATCGCCAGCACTCCCCCGACGAGGAAGAAGAAAAAGGTCGTCACGAGATATTGGATCCCAATGACTTTGTGATCTGTATTCCACTTGAGGTATCGCCGCCAATTCGGTTGTGCGGCCGTGATCGCCTCCGCGCTCATATTCTCGCTCTCTCCTAAAATGATCCCCAACGCTCTTATTGATTCATCAAGTATTCTACAAGGGCCTCGACTTCATCTTCGCTCATTCGGTCGCCGTAGTCCCCCGGCATGAGACCTGCCGAATAACCTTCAACGACATAAGCATCCGGTGCCAAGATCGATTCTTGGAGGTAAACATTAGCTTCCACTCCAAGCCGTCTGGAAGCTGCAATCTCGGCTATGCCATCCAGGGTAGGCCCCACGATCCCGATTCCGCCGGCATCCGCTAGGACATGGCAGGCGCCACACCCGAACTGGAGATATAGCGCCCGTCCCTCAGCCAGCACCTGGCTTTCCTCCACGGCTTCCGTTTCAACGGACGTTTGCTCGTCGGGCTGCTCCTGAACCTGCATGATCTCATCATCGCCCGCTTGCTCTGCAAGCCAACGCTCAAACTCCGATTCACTCTCGACGACAACATCAGCGATCATCCCCGCATGAAAAGGTCCACACAACTCGGCGCAAAGAACGGAATAGCGGCCCAATCGCGTGGGCGTGACAACCAATTCAGAGACTTGCCCGGGAGTCGCATCTTTCTTGACACGAAACTCCGGCACCCAAAATGAGTGGACCACATCTTCTGAGGTGATTTGAAATATCACCGTTCGATCGATGGGCAGATGGAGTTCATGTGAGCTCACGTCTGCTTCCGGATAGTGGAATTCCCATACGAATTGCCGCGCAACCATCTCGACAACGAGACGGTCTTTAACTGGCGATTCGATTTGCGTCAGAACTTGATAGGAATAAATGCTGATTACGGCCACGATGACGGCCGGGATCAAGGTCCAAACGAACTCGAGTGCGTTGTTTCCATGAACGGGAGCTGCATCGTTCTCATCGCCCGCCTTCCTGCGGAAGCGAATGACTGCATAAATTAATGCCCCTTCAACGATCAAGAATATTACGGTCGCGATCCCCAACATAAAGCGAAACAGTTGATCGACGATCACAGCGCGACTAGAAGCCTGCACGGGCATTAGCCAGCTCAAATCCAGACGGGTGGCCACGAAGTATCCGATTGCGATCAGGAGCAAAGAAACAACCACTAGCGCAAAAATTGTGCGCTCTCTCACGTCTATCCCACCTCCGGTCTCTGGCATTAAGACCAGGTCATCAGCTTGCCGCGTGACGTGACGATTCTCCCGATGTTCCCCTTCTGCCGGGGAAGACCACCGCTACGCTGACGACTCGATCATGAAAAGGCAATGCGAGTTTGCTGGAAGTAAGATTTTACCATTTCTATCGGGATAGTTCCATTTCCTAACATGATTCTCGAATTAATGCCGATCTTGTGGTAAATAAAATCATAGTGCTCACATCAGCACTCGGAGTGCATTACCTCGATGAATCACGTTTTCACAAAGGCCCGTTACCAATCAATAACGAGAGGCGACTTGCCAAATGCCATTCCGAACTGATATGGGGGAAAAAAGACCGGACATTTTTGCCCGGTCGAAGACTTTCAGACTGGCGCGTGTGGATTCCCGGTATTCTCACATCCCGAAGCTGTATGCCAAACCGACGGTTCCGGGGCCGGCATGCGTTCCGATTACTGGAGTGAGTTCTTCATGAACAGTCTCAACAACTTGAAGTTGATTCTGGACTTCCCTCATCAAAGCCTGCGCATCTTCCTCCGCATCGGCATGAAGTGTGGCCAAGCGAATCTGCTCTTTGTCAGCCAGGCGGTCTACGATCACTTCCGCCAAGCGCGCGTATGCTTTAGCTTTCGTGCGGATGCGCTCCACAGACTCGACCCTGCCATCTCTCAGCTCTAACAAAGGCTTGAGATTTACAACTGTGCCAAATAGGCGGGCGGCGCCGCCGATACGTCCCCCACGGTGTAGATATTCGAGCGTTTCCACGACGAACAACACGCCTGTGTGATCTTTTGCTCTTCGCGCGATGTCGACAGCCTCCTGGAAGGATTTGCCTTGCTCCCTCGCTCTAGCTGCCGCCAATACCTGGAATCCTAAGGACATGGCAACGCCCTTAGAATCGATGATTTCAATTGTTGCCTCAGGAAACAACGCCTTCGCCTGTTGAGCAGAATTGATCGTGGCGGTCAATTCAGATGAACCTACAATCGTTAGGATTGGCACACCTCTGGGAACCAAAGACTCGTAAATCGCTTTGAAAGATGCCAGGGTGGCCTGAGAAGTAGTTGGCATGACATCGTCTGTCTTGAGCCGTGCATAGAATTGTGCAGGGGTTATGTCCACGCCGTCGAGAAATTCGTCCTCCCCCCAAATGAGAACTTGGGGAGCGACCTTGAGGTCGTAGCGCTCGATCAGGTTGGGCGGTAAGGACGCAAGACTATCTGTAACGATTGAAAAATCGCTCATGAGTTCTCCTCCTGATGAATAAAGCGGGAAATTAGGTGCCAAGTAGTAAAACCCCCAGTCGTCGCGGAGGTTACTGATTATCCCCGTGCCTGTAACCACTCCAGGAGCCGATCTAGCGGCCACGTGTTGATCACTCGCTCTGCTTCAACCCACGCCCTGCGTGCGACACCAACGCCATACTTTAGCATGTCGAAATGGTCTGCGTGATGTGCGTCGGTGTTAATCACCAGGAGACAACCGCGCTGCACGGCTAATCTGACATGCACATCCTTTAAATCCAATCTCTCAGGGTTGGCGTTGATCTCCAACGCGACACCGTGCTCGGCTGCTACGTCGATAATCCTCTCAATATCCAAATCCGCCGCATCCCGCTTTGCGATCAGACGTCCCGTGGGATGCCCGATAATGTCGACATGCGGATTGCGGATCGCACCTACAAGACGCTCAGTGATCCTCTCCCGCGGTTGTCTTAGCGAGGTGTGTAATGAAGCAACGACGATATCAAGCTCAGCCAAAAGCTCGTCGGAATAATCCAAGCTACCATCCGCTCGGATTTCAACCTCTGCACCACGGAGTAGACGAAAACCTTTGCCCAATTTCTCATTTACATGCTCGATCTCCACTCCTTGTTGAGCCAACCGCTCGGGCGAAAGCCCCTGAGCTATGCCCAGGCTCTGAGAGTGATCCGTAATCGCCAGATATTCCAATCCAAATCTTTTTGCCGCCTCTGCCATGGTTTGTATCGTGGCCGATCCGTCACTCCAATCGCTATGGGATTGCAGATCGCCACGAAGATCTTCAACGTTTATGAGCAGCGGTAGTTGCCCCTCGAGTGCCGCCTGAATCTCACCCCGATCCTCCCGGAGTTCCGGCGCTATCCAGGGAAGATCTAAGACTTCGTAAACCTCGGCCTCATCAGCACATAGGATTTCCGTCCCATCCTCTTTCTTGAAACCATGTTCGGAAAGCGACAAGCCTCTGTTTAATGCCAGTTCCCTTAGACGCACATTGTGTAACTGTGAGCCCGTCGCGTACTGAAGCGCCGTCCCGAAACGGTCAGGGGGATGCACCCAGACCTGCACCATGAGACCATCACTCAATTCCACGCTGACCTTGGTCTCGCCTTGGCTACGCACTCGATGAACGCGCTCCAACTCCACGAAAGCCCGCACCACCGCTGCCGCATCGCTCGCAGCCACGATGATATCCAGGTCGCCGATCGTTTCACGCCAACGGCGAAGGCTGCCCGCGGCTTCGGCCGCCACTACATTGGGTAAATTTCGAAGGGTGGTTAACAGATCATGCGCAGTTGACCAGGCCTGTCCGAGCAATATCCGATCCGTTTTCCGGCGTTTCATCGCTTGGATGCTTTCAAGAATGCGCGCCTCGGATCGCGCCCCCATCCCTTTAAGAGTCCGTAACCTCCCATCATTCGCCGCGGCTTCCAACTCATCCACACTGGTAATTCCAAGCTCTCTCCAAAAGCGAGCAGCCTTTTTAGGGCCCACATCGCCTACGCGCAGTACCTCAACAAGGCCGGGTGGAATTTCAGCGACCAGCCGCTCGTAGAAATCCAACTTTCCCGTTTTTAATAACTCATCGATTTTCGATGAAATCGCCTTCCCCACACCAGGAATATCTTCTAATTGAGCGTCTTTCCAAACATCCACAATATTTCTTCCTAGTGAACGCAACGCATCCCCTGCACGACGGTAGGCCAGAACGCGATAAACACTCTCTCCCTTTATTTCGAGCAGATCGGCGATTGTGTCAAAATATTCGGCCATTTCAAGATTGTTCATGGGTCACCTCATACCAAATAACGTTGAGTTCAACTTATTCCCCAGACCATCCCGCTCGACGAGCACGACGATGCATAGGAATCCTACGACGTCAACGACATGTATATCGACCCCCCACATGTACTCACTCCAAGGGATTATTATCCTTTTTCCTAATAACGACACTGATTATATATGTTATCCTTTTACGAACGATCATTACGCTTACATTGGAGCCCGAATTGACTTACTCTCCCATACACAAACCCATTGTGCTGTATATCATCAGAGATCATCCCCTCCAACCACCAGACACAGGGCCCCCGTTTCACTGGCTACAGTCGGATGACGACATGCATGAACAACTTGAAGGATTGATCGGACCTTTCGACGAGAGTGATCTGGCCGTTCTAACGGACGATAACCCTGCCGGACCTCAGTGGGAACGGCTGCTAGAGAGTCTCCTTCATGAAAACATTCGCATGGTTGTGACTCACCTGGCCCCCTTATCCTCAGCACAACGACAACAATTAATCGGAATGTGCGCTCAGTCGGGGACACAACTCATCACACCTGGAGACGCGGGACGTCCCCGATGAAAGCCGCATCATCCTCTACCTGCCCCTCGGGAAATCTCCCACGGATTGGAGCCCGACCTTGATCTACGAGTATGCCGGAAATCCTCACGTCCACTCTACATATTCGGACGGCCATAAGACACACGATGAGATCGCATATGCTGCCATCCAGGCAGGTCTTGATTTTGTCGTCGTGACAGACCATAACGTTTGGGTGGATGGCATGGATGGATACCGGTTTCTGGGAAAGAATCGCGTGTTGCTTCTCACCGGGGAAGAAATCCACGACCAAGCACGGGATCCCCAAAAAAACCACATGCTGGTTTTCGAAGCCCACCAAGAACTAGCTCCACTCGCACAAGAGCCTCAGGAATTGATCCAGGCGGTCAAGAGCGTGGGAGGTTATACCTTCATCGCCCATCCAACAGATCCCGCCGCACTGGAATTCGGGGAGGATGACCTATCTTGGGTCGATTGGGAGATCGAGGGTTACACGGGCCTGGAATTGTGGAACTACATGAGCGAGTTCAAGTCTCATCTTTCGTCCCTTCCCGTGGCGCTTTATTACGCCTACAACCCCACCAGGAGCGCTGCGGGTCCTTTTCCGGATGTACTCGAACGTTGGGACAACCTTTTAAGCGCCGGGAGCCGGATCGTAGCGATCGGAGGAGCAGACGCACACGGTGCACCTCATCGTAGAGGCCCTCTCAAGCGCGAGATCCTACCCTATGAATTTCTCTTCCGAGGCGTGAATACACATGTCCTCACGTCTGAACCGCTCAGTGGCGATTTGGATGTCGACCGACGGAGACTCTTCCACAGCATCTCCCACGGCCGCTGCTTCGTCGGATTCGACCTCCCCGCATCGACCCGTGGATTCCGTTTCAGTGCACAGGGTGACAGAGGCCAGGTGCTCATGGGTGAAAGCATTAAAACACGATTCGGCGTCACCTTGCAGATAAAGCTTCCTCAACGTGCATATATAAGACTCATTCGAAACGGTGAGGTTATCGAAACTTGGGATTTTAGCGAGAATGCCGTGTGTACTGTGACCACACCGGGGGCATATCGCGCCGAAGCGCACATCGAATATAAAGGTCGACGGTGTGGGTGGATTTTCAGCAATCCGATCTACGTCGCGCAATAGCATTTATGGGTAAATAGGACGTTTCCTGTATTCCTCATACTGCGCCGGATCCATACACGGTAGCCCTGCCTAAAAATCAACATCAATCCCGATGGATAATTCCCGCAATGGTCATACGACTTGCCTTCTCATCGGAATCGGTTGCATGAAACTATCGTGCCCGATCGAGGCAGTCTGCAAGGTTATGTGAGTATTAGGTCCGACTTTGTTGAAGGAGCGATACGAATGAAGACCTTAAGAAAAGAGCTCTGGTTTAATGTCCCTGAAAGAAGAGCTTTGATCAACATTACCCCCCAGGTCGAAGAGGCCTTGTTTGAAAGTGGAATACAGGAAGGTCTCGTACTTGTAAATGCCATGCACATTACCGCTTCGGTCTTCATCAACGACGACGAAGGCGGCTTGCATCAGGATTACGACGATTGGCTGGAAGAACTGGCACCACACGAACCCGTCAGCCAATACCGTCATAATCGCACCGGGGAAGATAACGCCGACGCTCACTTGAAACGTCAAATCATGGGACGTGAAGTGGTGGTAGCAGTTACAGGCGGCAGGTTGGACTTTGGTCCCTGGGAACAAATCTTCTACGGCGAATTCGACGGCGGTCGCCGAAAAAGGGTCTTGGTGAAGATCTTGGGGGAATAATGATCGAGATTA
>JABAOF010004144.1_pt6 | contig 49296 bp, 43 predicted proteins | sample 7062171 | NCBI WGS metagenome assembly JABAOF01 (sample SAMN14538628, study PRJNA623070) | marine sediment metagenome | biome: marine biome [ENVO:00000428]; feature: marine pelagic biome [ENVO:01000023]; material: deep marine sediment [ENVO:00002113] | place: India: Gulf of Khambhat ... | reverse complement strand
GCAGCAGTTCATCTAATGATGGCCGATGATGATGTGAACGACTGATAAACCTATGAGCATCATAATCACATCCGCAGACGGATTATCGGAAACCAGAATAATCCAAAGGACATCTAGCATGAATTCCAAATGAGTAAGGAATATGCTACTTTCGATGTGGTAGCCCTATGGGCTACCAATTTCTTCTCAATCTATTTCATGAGACCTGTAGATGTGTCTTAATACTAGATTGTCATGTCGACGAAGCCGACCCCACAATGAAATTCGGAATCCGCTCAAGATTCTGTAGAACCCAAGGTATCCCTAATCATCGGTGATTCTTTACATCCGGATGTGGTTGCTCTCTACCGCAGGATAAGAAAGCCCCAACTTCCCCCGTCCATGAGCCACAAAATTAATGGCGCAAAGAAGGGATAATCGCAACTTGCATTTTCCATAAAACCACATAAGCTTTTATATTCTCATTTCGACCAAAACCATTGGATGTTGAACTTATCAACAGGTACGCGAGTACTCAAAGCGAATGTACAATCCTGGTTAGCGTTTTCTTAATCGGTAGATATCGGTCTATCCAAAAGGTGTTCCCATCCTATAAGGAGTATGTTATGGCAACCTTTACCATCAATGTCAACGGCGGCCAATACACAGTGGATGCCGCTCCGGATACCCCTCTTCTCTGGGTCTTACGCGATGAGCTCGGGCTCACCGGCACCAAATTCAGCTGTGGCATCGGCCAATGTGGTGCTTGTACGGTGCACCTGGATGGTGAAGCGGTGCGCTCTTGTACAATCACCCTTTCCAATGCAGCTGGAGGAGAGATCACCACCATCGAGGGCCTCTCACCGGATGGCAGTCACCCTTTACAGCGAAGTTGGGTCGAGCAACACGTGCCTCAATGCGGTTACTGTCAGCCAGGACAAATCATGACTGCCGCAGCACTGTTAGCTAAAAACTCAAACCCAACTGATGATGACATCGACGCTGCCATGTCCGGCGTCCTCTGTCGCTGTGGGACCTATCAACGGATCCGCCGCGCCATCCACAGGGCTGCTCAGGTGGGAGGTGGATCATGAGTAGAGAACCAGCGCTCAACCGTCGTGAGTTCGTAAAGGTAACCTCCCTTGCCGGTGCCGGCTTTATCGTCGCTGCTTATCTTCAAGCTTGCCAACAGGAGCCTACAGAAACCGCGCGGCCCACATCTCCGCCTCTACCCACTGAAACGCAAATGCCAACCCCTACTCCAGATCCGAATGCTCTCTTCGAGCCCAACCTATATCTGAGGGTCGACGGCACCGGCGCTGTAACGATCACTGTCCACCGACCAGAATTGGGAGAGGGAACCCGAACAGCCTTCGCAATGATCGTAGCAGAAGAATTGGATACGGATTGGTCCGCAGTGAAGATCGAACAGGCGCCTGCAGACTCCATCTACGGAAACCAAACAATCGGTGGTAGCACCGCGATCTCAGACTGCTATAGCTTGTTGCGTCGCGCTGGGGCACAAGCCCGCGCAATGATTGTCGAAGCAGCCGCTCAGGAATGGGGTGTGGAACCAGAAACATGCACCACGGAGAGCAGTACAGTCTTCCATGAACCCAGCGGCAGGCAATTTTCATACGCCGACCTGGTTGAGTTGGCCGGTACCATCGAGAAGCCGGACATCAAATACAAGGACCCCAATAGCTATGTATACATCGGCACACCCATCGGCCGCATGGATAATCCAGAGATCGTAACGGGCAGCGCACAATTCGCCAGTGATATAACCGTCCCTGGAATGCTCTACGCAACGCTCGCGCGATGTCCGGTATATCGAGGTGAAGTTGTCAGCTTCGATGCCACAAAAGCGAAGGATATTCAGGGTGTGCAATCCGTCGTAGAAATCTCTAACGGTGTCGCCGTGGTAGCGGAAAGCACCTGGGCTGCGATTCAAGGTCAACGTGCACTAGAAATTACCTGGGACGAGGGTTCTCGAGCCGAGCATAACTCGGAGAACATCCGGCAGAGACATCAAGAAAGACTCGACGAAGACGGTGATGATGAAAGCGATCCTGATGTCCTACGCGCGGATTATGAGGTGCCTTTCTTCGCTCACGTTACTGCCGAGCCAATGAACTGTGTGGCGGACGTCCGCGCCGACAGTTGCGAGATCTGGGCCCCTACACAAGTACCGATGGAAGCCAAGCAGAGAGCCGCCAGTATCACAGGGCTGCCTAATGACGCTGTCGTCGTTCACATCCCGCTGGTAGGGGGCGGGTTCGGGAGGCGCCTTCAAGTTGACTACGTCGGCGAGGCTGTTGAAATCTCGAGCGCCGTCGGTGCACCGGTTAAATTGTTCTGGACGCGTGAAGACGACATTCACCATGACTACTTTCACCCCTATAGCTACAATCGCGCAAGGACAAATCTGAACAACCCCAGTCGACCCAATATTTTCTCGGTAAGCATTGGAATTCTCAGAACTGGAGCCTGGCGCTCTGTCCCTGACAATTTCGATGTCGCCTTCGTGCGTGAGTGTTTCATCGACGAAATGGCAGAGGCTTTAAGTAGAGATCCATTGGAACTGCGCCTGGAGGTGGAACAAAGTTCCCTCCATCGTGTATTGGAGGTCGCTGCAGAAAAGGCCGGCTGGGGCGATCCTCTCCCGGAGGGATGGGGAAGAGGCATTGCATGCCACTCCACGTGGAATGCGACCCCTGTGGCTCAAGTTGCCGAAGTCTCCGTCTCGGAGAGTGGGACAATCCGTGTACATAAAGTCGTGTGCGCAGTAGACTGCGGGCTCGTTATCAACCCCAATATGGTCGAAGAACAGATGGAGGGTGGCATTGTTTTTGGTCTGACTGCCGCACTGAAAGAGTCCATAACCTTTGAGAATGGTCGCGCACAACAAAGCAACTTTCATGATTATCCACTGTTGCGATTCGACGAGATGCCAGAAATCGATGTGCACATCTTACAAAGCGAGTACTCGCCTTCAGGTGTGGGTGAGATGGGTGTTCCACCCATTGCACCTGCGGTGGCAAATGCGATCTTCGATGCGACGGGCATCCGCCTCAGACGTCTCCCTTTCCGCAAGGAGGATTTGATTTCGACAACCTGATGTAGGCACCAACCGATTCATTGCAAGCCACGCAGTAGCGGAGCAATCTCCCTCAGCGAATTGTCTTTGCGAGCCACGGAGTGGAGAAGCAATCTCCCACAGCTAATCGTCTTTGCGAGCCACGGAGTGGAGAAGCAATCCACTCCTTCACAAGGATCCCATCATGAGACTCTTGGGGATTTCGGATTCTGTCTTGTGACGGAAGTCTGACTTCTCAATTACGCATCTTCTAAATACTGCTAGAAAAGCCTGCCCCTCAAACGAAGTGATGCATGACTACATCTTGAACTTGTCTTCTCAATGCATATAATGAATGCATAACAAAGGTCGCGCCGCAGAATTCATCCAACCGCTATCAAGCATTCTACGACCAATCCGATCTTCACTTCTAGAAAGTCCGAAGTTTCTCATAGATAAACCTGAGCAAAGCCCTCTATGGATGATGCGAAGAAACTTGGTCGATACGAAGTCATCCGCGAGATCGGCCGGGGAGGCATGTCCACGGTCTTCCTGGCACATGATCCGGTTTTCGAGCGAGACGTTGCACTAAAACTGCTACCTCGCGAATTCCTCCACGATCCATCATTCAAGGCCCGATTTGAGCGAGAAGCGAAAGCCATCGCCAGGCTCGAGCATGCCGCCATTGTCCCAGTGTATGACTTCGGCGAGGAAGAAGGACAACCCTTTCTGGTGATGCGCTACATGACCGGAGGCTCGCTAGGAGAACGGTTGCGGAGCAATCCTCTCTCCATCGACGAAGTCGAATCCATTACATCCAGGTTGGGCAGCGCGCTGGACGAAGCCCACGGGTTCGGCATGATCCATCGAGATATCAAGCCCGGAAACGTCCTTTTCGATCACCATGGTGATGCCTTCCTCACTGACTTTGGAATTGTCAAACTAACGCAGGAGACAGCGACGTACACGGGCAGTGGGATCGTCGGGACACCGGCGTACATGAGCCCTGAACAGGCGCGTGGCGATCCCGATATTGACGCACGCAGCGATGTCTATGCGTTAGGAGCCATCATCTTCGAGATGCTCACGGGGAGACCGCCGTACATCTCTGAAACTGTTATGGGCCTCGCAATCAAGCATATCACCGAGCCAGTTCCGAGCATCCTTGCTGTGTCCCCTGATTTACCCGAAGGACTCGAGGATGTGATCCAAAAAGCGATGTGCAAAGATCGCGAGGGACGCTACAACACAGCTGGCGAACTCGCCCAAGCATTTGAGGACTGCATCGCTGAGGAAGCCGAGGTGGAACCTGCCCATCCTGAATTCCTAGCAGCGACAATTGTTGAAGAGCCCGAGATTGAAGCGACGCACGACGAGGAGGTCACACTTGAAGAAGCTGCAGATATTCCTCAAGTGCCCCAAGCGCCTCCCTCCGAGGTAGTTTCTGGGAGACGTCTCAGGGTCCCTGTGTGGGCGTGGGGTGCAGCGGGCATCCTCATTATTGGCCTGATTTTGTTGGTCCTGCTCCCAAATAGCGGGCTTTTTACGCCTCCACCGGACCATACTCCCACTTCTACTTCAACTGCACAGCCAACCAAGGTCCCCACATCGACACCCGAGCCAATCCCGACGTTACCACCTATCGTAGGTCCCGATCCTTCCACTCGAGTAGCCGCTTTCTACTACCCATGGTAAGGGAATCTCGAACATGATGATGAATGGATCCATTGGGACGAAGGACAAGGATTTGAACCGCCAGTGGATATCAGCAGCGATTTCTACCCCGAACTGGGCGCATATAGCTCCGTGGATACAGCTATCCTCGCACAACACTTCGCCTGGCTACGCCAGGCGGGAGTCGGCACAATCATCATTTCCTGGATGGGACAGGGATCGCGTGAGGATCAAGCTCTGCCACACATCCTGGACCTAGCCGACGAATACAGAATCAAGGTCGCATTCCATCTCGTACCCCGCGAAGATCGCTCCGCCGAGCAGCTACTTGATGATGTCAAATTCCTTTATGACCAATATGGCAATCACCCAGCTTTCTATCGCACTCAGGAGGAGAGTCGCTGGAGCCCTGATAACCGATGGAAAGGGTTGTTCTTCCTATGCGACGTCTCAGCACCTTATCCAGGATCAGATCCCGTTGGTCCTGAATATTGGCTAGAGGCATTGATTGGCATCCACAGTCTTCCCGATGGCGGCCTGGTGATCGCCAATTCAAAGGACGCCAGTTGGATCGATGGTGGACACTTTGATGGGTTATATAACTACACAACTCCTGCCCTGGCTTCACCTGAAGATTTCCGGTGGGCTTTGGATCTCCCACCGGATTCATGGTATGTCCCGAGCGTGATGCCTGGTTTCTCCGGCTACCGCAATAATTACTCCGCCTCAGTGAACTTCTCCAGAAAAAACGGCGAGTCCTATATCCGACAATGGGAGGCAGCTCTCTCTGCTGGAGTCCATCCGAAGATGGTGACGATCAGATCCTTTAATGAGTGGCAGGAAGGGACCCAGATCGAACCTGCTGCTCCTGGAGCCACTAATGGAATGGATCATGAATATAAGGATTACGAGCCGCTTGATCCTTATGGATATCTGTCGCTCACGAATGATTGGGCGATCCATTACATCGTCACCGAGTTGCCACAGACGTACCGCTCTCGGATCCATATGACCACGAGTTCGGATTGGACAGTGTTTTCACTCATCTCGGGCGGATTCATGACACAGCCCCACATGGTCGATTTGTCGGAGGGAGCGATCGATTCGCGCATGATTGATGGGAACATACTCCTCAGTCAGGACATCTCCAATGCTGAAGCCGGGGAGAGCGTTGAACTCATCATGGATATCCTTTTCACCAACCTTGATCGCGACGGAACCCTCACATTCAGAATTGAACGCGGTCATCTAGGCATGACCGAGGTCGAACTCTGGAACTATCTTGGTGATGAACCAGTTCATGTGGACACGTTCATTTGGAGCGAAATCTACCGCGGAGTGGGTAACTACACCGATTTTGAGATTCCCACGTCCTTACTCACAGAACCCCCCTAATCAAAGGAGTTTTACGTCCGCAGGCCACATTTCTAGATACCCTCTCTCCAACAACCGGAGTATTCTCGAATAATCCTCCAATACACATCCCTCTGGCCAAGAAACTTTGTACTACAAGCTTATGATGCACAACGCAATTACCAGAGCCTGAGCGCTAAAGGAGAGTATGATTGGCGAAAGAACAATTGCGCACAACGGAATAAAAAAACCCTTGCTAATTTGATCTGTAACTCGAAGACCTATACAATGGTCATGCTGTCTCCGCTTGTGCGATTCAATGGGCAGTATCCTCATCCCAAAGAAACAACAAGCTGGCAGAACAGATCCAATGAAACTAGTTTCGAAAAACTACTACCTCACTCCTCAATCATTCTTCACGGCCCAACCTGGAGCCTTTGCTCTCGACGTATCCGTAAAGATCCTGCACTGCTTCAATCATGCCCAATCAATCATAAGAAATTATGCGGCACGCAATGTGAAGCTAACTATTCCAATCTTTCCATCGGAGGTGCTTATGCAGAGATGCTTTTAGAACCTTTCTAATTCGCCGAACGATGTTTCGGATCAAGGAGAACATCCATGAGCGAACGTGTAGCAATCATCGGCGTCGGCTGGGCAGGATATCGTCCCGTGACGCCGGAAGTCTCATACAAAGAACTGACCTATGAGGCAGCTGTAAAAGCATACGAAGATGCAGGCGTGGATCCGCGTAGCGATGTCGACAGCTTTGTAACCGTTGCCGAAGATTTTATCGAAGGCACCAGCATATTCGATGAATATGTGCCGGATCAAATCGGCGCCGTACTCAAACCCGTGCACACTATCCCAGGCGATGGGCTGCACGGCCTGGCGACGGGATATATGCTCATCCGCACCGGACAGGCCGATCTCGTCGTCGTCGAAGGCCACAGCAAGGCTTCGAATCTGCTTACATACCCTGAAGTGACGGCCTATGCGCAGGACCCTATCCTCAATCGTCCACTGCGGTTGAACACGGATTTCGTCGCTGGATTGGAGATGAACCGCTACCTCCATGAGACGGAGTCCTCATTAGAACAGTGCGCCGCCGTTGTCGTGAAAAACCGGCGCAACGCACTCAAAAATCCATTAGCTCCCTATGGTGCAGATCTGACCCTTGAGGAGGTCCTCTCCGGACCCTCGCTCTCCTGGCCATTGGGTGAGCGCGAGACCGCCAGGCACGCTGACGGCGCAATCGTCATGGTGTTGGCATCAGAAGAACGTGCCTGGAGCCTGTGCGAAAATCCTGTGTGGATCTTGGGTGCGGGTTGGTGCAACGGCGCTGTTTCGTTGGAAAGCCGAACCTGGGGCGATGTGCCCTATATCCGCAAAGCAGCCGAATTGGCCTATCGGCAAGCCGGTATCAGGCAACCTCATCTGGTGATCGACTTCGCTGAGATCGATGATACCCACGCCTACAAGGAACTCCAACACCTTGAAGCGCTTGGGTTCTATCGGGCAGGTGAGGCTGGTGTACTCACTACAGAGGGCGCGACCGAACCTGACGGCGAGTTCCCCGTGAACGCCTCGGGTGGCACCTTGGGGATGGGCGATCTCTTGGAAGCAAATGGACTGGCCCGCACGTTGGAAGTCGTCCTGCAACTACGCGGCGAGGCTGGAACCCGACAACTTGATGACGTAGAAGTTGGCCTCGCTCAATCCTGGCGTGGAGTTCCAACCACCAGCGGCGCTGTTGCGATCTTTGCGGTGTGAGGAGGAGAGAACCATGGGAATGAGAAAAGTCGCCGTCGTCGGTGCCGGCATGACTAAGTTCATGCGCCGCGCCCAGGAGACTGGCAAGGAACTCTCCTGGCAGGCCACTCGCATGGCACTGCAATCCTGTGAACTGACCCTCGATGATATCGAGGCAGTTTGCATGGGCACTGCACCCGACGCATTCGACGGCGTTCACATGAAGGGAGAGTACTTGAGCGACGGAGCCGGTGCGTGGAATAAACCTTATATGCGCTCTTACGTGGGTGGTGGCACTGGAGTCTTCGCTCCTATCCAGGGTTGGTATCATGTCGCCTCTGGCCTCTTTGACGTCGTGCTCGTAGTGTGTGAGGAGAAGATGTCCAGCTTCTACCCTCACGCGCAGGCTGCTTTCCTGACGATCTTCGACCACACTACCGAACGACCACTGAAGCCCAACCTGCTCTGGATTTTCGCATTGGAGATGAACCGTTATATGCAAACCTACGGCCTCACCAAGGAAGACATTGCGCACACGGCCGTCAAGAACAAACGTAACGCGGCAGATCACCCCAGCGCCCTGCTGGGTGACCCGGACATCACAGTCGAGGACGTGCTTAACTCCGAACTCCTCGCCTGGCCGGTGAACCGTCTTGACGTGAGCCCGGTGAGCGACGGCGCAGTGACCATCGTACTGGCTGCGGAGCATGTTGCTAAACGCATAACGGATAAGCCGGTGTGGATCCAGGGTGTGGGCTGGAATCTGGATACGGCCTATTGGACCAACCGCGACCTTGCCTACCCACGTTATGTCGAATATGCAGCGCGCATGGCCTATGAAATGGCCGGCATCAAGGAACCGCGCAAAGAGATCCACATCGTCGAGCCGTATGATCCATTCGACTACAAGGAGTGCCATCACTTGGAAGGCTTACTACTTGCTGATCGCGGTACTGCGCCACAACTGGCTATCGATGGCACCTCCCAAAGGGATGGGAACATGCCTGTTTGCCCCTCCGGCGGACTCTTGGGCGTTGGAAACCCCATCGCTGCGGCAGGTCTGATGAAGATCGCAGAGCTCTTCTGGCAGTTACGTGGCGAAGCAGGCGCTCGCCAGGTTCCCGGACAACCGAAACGAGGCCTCGCCCAGGCTTGGGGAGATCTCATGCAAGTGGGAACCGTAGTTATCATGGGGACCAACCCCTGAAAGGAGCAGCGGACGATGACATCAAACATCAAATCGTTTCCTGGGACGCCTTTGAGGGAGAGTGACTTCGAGGAGGGACGGATACTTTTCAATCATGATGAGATGAAGGCTCACTACGCTTGGGACGCCGGGATTGGCATCGGAGCATACCTGGCTGGATTGAAAGATGGAATCCTCCTTGGAAGCCACTGCCGGACTTGTCGAAAGACCGTCATTCCACCACGAACAGTATGCGAGTGGTGTTTCCGACCAATGACCGGCTTCGTACCACTAAAAGACACAGGAACGGTAAATACTTTTTCTCTTTGCTACGTCACGTGGGACGTAATACGAATCAAGGATCCCGAACTCCCAGCTGTGATTGAGATCGATGGTGCCTCTCCACTGCACGGTATTATGCACAAGCTCGGAGAGGTGGAACCGGAAGAAATCCACATTGGCATGCGCGTCCAGGCGGTTTGGAAGCACCCTGAGGAACGCGAGGGTGCCATCACCGACATCCTCTATTTCAAACCTATTAAGGAGGGATAGCCATGAGTCTAATGGAAGGAGACCCCAAAACCCTCCGATCCTGGCTGGGAGAAATGCCGGTCACAAGTCGCTACAGCGCGGGCATTGCAGGAGAGCGATTCCTGAGGGCGATCAAGGATGAAGGGAAAATCCTCGGTTCGAATTGCGACCGTTGCGCGGTCACTTACGTCCCGGCCCGGCAGTTCTGTGAGCGATGTATGGATGAACTGGATGACTGGGTGGACGTCGGTACTGCCGGTGAGGTATATACCTTTACATTGCTTTTCAAAAATCTGGATGGGAGTCCCCGCGAGGAACCCGATGTGATCGCGTTCATCCGCATCGGAGAGGGCGGTCTGATCCACAGGCTTGACGAAATTGAGTTAGATGACTTGGAGATCGGTATACCTGTAGAGGCTGTCTTCAAACCAAAATCAGAACGCGAGGGTTCCATCCTCGATATTGCCTACTTCAAACCTGTGGAATCTTGAATCCTTTAAACCCAGGAGACCACCATATACATGAGTTGATAGGTGATATCACAATGTAGACCAGTCGTCCTCACAACCGCTCTAACTCAAGGTTGTGAGGACTGTTTTCAAATCAACTGGATCCGGACTGGAGGCCAACCTAGTGACAGATAACGAACTTGAGGGCGCAAGCCTGGAGACGACCAAAGTTATCGAACCGAGCCCTGATTTGATGGGGTTAACCTCCGGAGATTGGGCGACACCCCCCAGTAACGACCCTATTGTCCAACACCTGACAGAATCCTATTGGCCTCATGATGAGGAACCTGATTCATGGGAAGCTGCACGTTTTTCAAGGGCGGTCTACGTCTATCGCGAAAGGGTGACCTGTTGGCCAATCACGGTCAAGTTCTACGCCGCCAAGACCGGACAATCAGCAACGAAATACGCCGAGCGGGAGTTCAACTACATCCAGCAGGTCCGTGATTTGGGATTCAGTGGTGGGACGCTCAGGGCTATCCAACCTATTGGATCATGGCAAGGTGTCCTCTTCCTCGAATACGTCGAGGGTTTAAGCCTTGCAGACTTGATCGCTGTGCGTAACACCTTTCCGGGTAAACTTCGTTCGGGTTTGCAGGCCGTTGCCGAGCTTCTAGCGAAGCTGCATAACCAATGTGCGCAGCCTGATGTTTCAACCGACTTTGAGGGTGCGATCAAGGATCAACTCAGATACCTGCGTGACCTGGCCAAACATGGCGTGCTTAAGCATGAGACCCGGATCATCGAGAGTATTGAGCACATGGTGAACGAATGGGCGACTCATCCTCTCATGTCTGAATATACTCCTACTCTGATTCATGGGGATGCCACCACGACGAATTTTGTCATCCTAGGCGACGGTACTGTAGTCGGCTTGGATTGGGAGCGCTTAAAAACGGCTGATCCGGCATCCGATCTTGGGCGACTGGCTGCCGAGGTCATCCACAGCATGCGAGACGCCGGTGGGGATAGCTTAGAAACCGAGGCACTTCTACAAAATACTTTGACAACCTACTCGAATGCATTGCCTGAAAGTATAGATGCAAGTGCGTTGCGCATCCGGATCAACTTCTACCAAGCGATGAGCTTATTGCGCATCGCCCGAAATGGTTGGGTGCCACGGTTGGATCGCATGACCCTGGTGGCACATGCCATGGCCTTATTGGCGGAGGTGAGGTAGGCAGCAGCTCCTTCATACCGGTGTTCCAGAGATTGGAGTTATTAATGAATTCAAGGGAACGCATCATGGCTGCCCTGAACCAACAAGGACCTGACCTTGTCCCACTCGACCTCGGTGCATCGCCCGTAACGGGAATGCACGTGCAGACTGTCTATAAGCTTCGTCAGGCACTCGGGCTGGATCCTCCCGGCACACCCGTCAAAGTAATTGAACCATATCAAAGCCTCGGTGAGATCGAACCTGATTTGATCGACGCATTGGGAGTCGATGTCGTCGGCGTCAGTCCTCCGTGCACGCTTTTTGGCTTTAAGAATGAGGATTGGAAGGAATGGGAATATTTCGATGGGACGCCACTACTTGTCCCGGGTGATTACAATACCGTGCCAGAATCGAATGGTGACATCTTGATGTATCCTGAGGGTGACCGATCCGTGCAACCAAGTGGACGGATGCCTGCTGGAGGTTGGTATTTCGACGCCATCATCCGTCAGCCCCCAATTCATGACTCCCAATTAAGAGTTGATGATAACCTTGAAGAGTTCTCCGAAATATCTGAGAAGGACCTAGCATACTTCAAGACTGAGATCGAACACCACTTCTTTGAAACGGACAAAGCAATCCTTGCGAACTTCGGCGGAACCGCCTTTGGTGATATTGCCCTTGTTCCAGCCACATGGTTGGAGGAACCGAAGGGTATTCGGGACGTCGAGGAATGGTATATCAGCACAGTTTCTCGACGAGAATATATCTTCCAAGTATTCGAGAGGCAGTGTGAGATCGCCCTTGCCAACTTGGAGAAGATTCATAAGGCCGTTGGGGATTCTGTCGCTGCCATTTACATGTCAGGGACGGACTTCGGCACCCAGCGAGGTCCGTTTCTTTCAAGGCAAACATTCCGCGAACTTTACATGCCCCACCAGAAGAAGCTCAACGATTGGGTACATGAAAACACTTCATGGAAAACCTTCATGCACTCCTGCGGCTCGACTCGCGCCCTGATCCCGGACTTCATCGATGCCGGTTTCGATATTCTCAACCCGGTTCAGTGGACAGCCGATTCGATGGATCCACAGGAACTTAAAAGCAGCTTCGGTGGGCAGGTCACATTCTGGGGTGGTGGCGTCGATACACAAAGGACGCTCCCATTCGGCACCCCGGAGGAAGTTCGAGAGGAAGTTCAAAGAAACCTGGAAGTCTTTCGCTCCGAGGGTGGATTCGTATTCAACACCATCCACAATGTCCAACCCAATGTGCCAATTGAGAACGTACTTGCAATGTATGAGGCATTTCGAGAGTACCGTGCGTACTAGGTTGAATGACCTCATTCTGTCAATCTGATTGCTGGAGGAAGCATTCTGACTAGGGCGCCCAAGAAACTTGTTGTTGGAAATGGGGGTACGATCCATGCGCAAAACGAGATTCTTCGGTCGCCTATGGCTCCCTCAGAATGACACAATAGGCTGTCATTCTGAGCGAAACGAGGAATCTACTCATGAACACTCAAAGATTATGACTCTTTGTCTATCAGTCCGCCCGGACATGAATGTCCGTGCTACTAAACATGCGCCGGCTGAAGCCGGCTTTAGCCCCGCAGGGGCGCCACTTTTTAGCCCGGCGAGATCATCGCCGTGCGGACCCATCAAACACCTATCCCAAAATAACAAGATACTACGGTCACCTGACTGTCCCCATAGAATGACAATGTGATGGGTGAATCAAAACACAAGCGAGGCCAACATGTCTGATAAAGCCTACGGTTCTGGAGCCTTCGGCGAGTGGATCGAGGACGATTTCGGTCTTCCCGCATACCGATACACTTGCGACCAGATCAACGATCCAAAGGCTGTATCACCAACCAATCCTATTTGGCGCTCACCCACAGATCATTCACATCAGATCGGGAACGACCGCCTCGTCGCCGTCGCATCGAACTACGGCTATATTCAAGTTAGGCAAGATGAAGGAAGCCCAAAATTCCTCAACGACTTCGATCCAGATAGGAACATGTACGCAGGTGGATTTGGTTACCTGACAGATGGTGAAAATGTATTGAGCACGTTCTACCCCGGCGGAAGCGAATCCTTTGAACGCATCTTCGGTATTGGCTACCTTCGGAAGATCGTGAAGTCCACTGACTACGAGGTGGACCAGGTCATCTTCGCTCCATTCGGTGATGATCCGTTGCTGATATCACAGGTGACTATAAAGAACAATGGTCAAGAACCTGCTCGACTGCGCTGGATCGAGTATTGGGACAGCCAGATGCACCAGTTTTCATTTCGAGCAACCATTCTTGCGATGGTAAGTAGGGGTAAGGCTTTCACGCCTGACCTGAGACGGAGCTTTTCTGAAAGTTTCAGCCATCGCTTCACAGTGATCGGTGACGGCGATGGATTGCTGAACGAAAAACTATTCCACGGTTACAGTCTCGGAGAGAGGTTCCGTTGGTGGATGGCGAAGCTTGTCATGGCCACCATAGGGAAGCGCGCATCTGGAGGAGGAGTTTACTTACCTGTTAATGAAAGCTACCTCGAGGATCTGAATCCCCCACCAACCTTTCTCATCTCACTGGATGAACCCGTCGATGGATACTCGACCAATGGCACCGCATTCTTCGCTGAGGGCGGTGTGGGCGCTCCATCGGGGCTTGCTCATGTGCTCTCCCGACCCGACCCGATGCTTGCGGAGGGTTCCGCCTTATTATTGGAGCGCGAAGTTCAACTCGCCCCGACGGAAAGCAGTACGATGTATTTCGCTTATGGCTACCTCCCCCAGGGCTTTGAAATCGAGGAGATCTTATCGAAATACCGCCAAAATCTGCCTGATCGATGGAGCCAATCAAGTCAGGCCTGGAAAGGGAATCGAATTCAACTGACAATTCCTAATGAGAAATGGGTTGACCGGGAGCTGACCTGGCACAACTACTATTTACGCGGAAATCTCACATTCGACAGCTTCTTTAAAGAACACATTCTCTCCCAGGGACACGTTTATACATATGCCATGGGCTTTCAGGGTGCAGCTCGTGATCCCATACAGCACGCACTCCCATTCACATTCTGTCGTCCAGAAATTGTTAAGGAAGTGCTTCGCTATACATTGAAGGAAGTTCAGCCTGACGGTGAAATCCCTTACGGTATCGTGGGCCACGGTGTCATCATGCCGTCACCCTTTCGCCCCAGCGATCTCGAGATGTGGTTGCTTTGGCTGGTCAGCGAATACGTCCTGGCAACCAAGGATTCGGCATTCCTGGAGGAGATCGTCGCCACATATCCGGTTTATGGCGGGAAATCCAAGGCCGTCAAAGTGCTGGATCTACTCGCACTCTGCTACGATCACCTTGTTCGGGTTACCGGCACTGGAAAACACGACCTTCTCCGCATGTCCAATGGAGATTGGAATGACCTGGCCGTGATTGGATTTGTCCCTGATGATCGTGAAGAGGACGTTCGCCAGCATGGCGAGAGCGTCCTCAACGCCGCCTTCGCCAGTTACACCCTGGAACTGCTGGCTCGAATGCTAACTTATGTGGGTGAGAATGCATTCGCCGAAGATGCGCGACAAAGAGCAGCGGCCCAGCGCGAGGCTGTTCGAGAACAGTGGACCGGAAAATGGTTCCGGAGGCAGTGGCTTACTGAAGACCTTGGTTGGATCGGAGAAGACGTCCTGTGGCTTGAGCCACAGCCATGGGCCATTATCGGCGGAGCAGCAACCGAAGATCATCAAAAGGTGCTCATTCAATACATCGATGAATTGGTGCGGAAGCCCTCTCCAATTGGTGCAATGCTCCTCGGCGATTGCTTGGAGCAGATCCCATCTCCTCCAGGCAACGGGACGAACGCAGGAATCTGGCCCTCCATTAATGGGACATTGATCTGGGCACTGGCGAAGGTTGATGGCGAATTGGCCTGGGATGAGTGGAAGAAAAACACTTTAGCACAGCACGCCGAGGCCTACCCAGAGGTGTGGTATGGAATCTGGAGCGGTCCCGATACATATAATTCAACCTATTCAGAGTATCCTGGGCAAACCATTTTCGATTACGGCCTCATGGAAGGTCTGTCCATTGAAGGTCGCTATGAGATCGGTCTGAACTGGACCGATTTTCCAGTGATGAATATGCACCCCCACGCATGGCCGCTCTACACCGTGACAAAGCTGATGGGGATCGAGTTTACACCGGAAGGTGTTGAACTCACACCCTCACTACCCATTTCCCAATATAGGTTTGCCTCTCCATTACTGGGATTGGAAAAATCGAATGAGGGTTACTCAGGCTGGTATGCGCCGAAAGTGTCCGGAACCTGGCAGATCACACTTCATTTGAGCCCCGTAGAATTGGAGACCCTGAATCAATTGAATGTGAACGGCGAGCGCGCAGGCATTAGACGTCTCGATGAATGCACATTGGCTTGGTCAGGGACGAACGCCGCGGATAAACCACTACACTGGGAATTGAACTCCTCATAATCTCCGCGAATCATGCTCCTCTCCCTGAAAGGGAGAGGGATTTAGGGTGAGGGTTTAAACCCTAGCAAAGTCCTCTTCCCTTTTTTTGCATGTGACTATATGCTTGTCCTTTCTACATCGTTGAGATAGGAGGGGAAGATGGTTTCAACGGAAATAATTTCCCAAGTGGAGCTATTTGAGGGACTGCCTAGGAGACAGCTCTCCAAAGTAGCTGAATTCTTCGAGGAGGAATCCTATTCAAGGGGCGCACTTATCTTCAATGAGGGAGATCCGGCAGAGTGCCTGTATGTTTTGCTCGAAGGAAAGGTCGCGATTAGGCTCCACTTATCTTCAAGGCCAGAAAGCGTCACGGTCGCGATGCTGGAACAAACCTATGAGACTTTCGGATGGTCAAGCTTGGTTGCTCCATACTATTACACAGCATCCGCCCTGTGTGAGGATAACTGCAAGGTACTGTCTATCTCTGGATTGGATCTTATCGGAATTCTGGAGCAAGAACCTGCATCTGGTTTTGAAGTAATGCGGAAAATTACGGAAGTAATAGGCAGCCGATTGCGGAACAGCCGGATGGTGTTGTTGAAGTCGTTATAAATAACACATTACTTCCTGGTTGCGGCGCGGAGCCCCGCAACCAGGAATTATCTGTCATCTGTTATCTGTCTACTGACCGTTAAACGCTAATCCCCAAACTCCCTCAACGCCCTCGATTGGGCTCGTAAATTCTCATGCGAGGTTGCATCTGGAACCTCGCAACCAGGCGCGCTGAAACCCCGATGCCCAGCCATCTCCAGACAGGCGGTTGTTGCGTTATAGACCTCATCTGGCGATCCTTGTAACATGACGGCAACAGGATCGAAATTCCCCAGGAATGAGACTTGATCGCCGAACTCCACAACCGCTTTTTCCATATCCACCATCCAATCCAAGTCGATGATGTCCGCGCCACTTTCTACCATTTCCGGAATGATCTTGTTTGTATCACCACAAATGTGCAGGCGGGCGATGCCACCATAGGAATGGACTGCGTCGAAAATCATCTTTTCATACGGTAATGCAAACTGGCGGTACATCCCAGGTGAGATCTGGGAAACAACGGCATCTCCAAGACCAATAATGTCTGCCCCGGCGTCTATTTGTGCCAGCGCAAATGGGACTGCCACTTCAACACAAATCTCGAGCAATTCTTGCACCCAATCCGGTCGAAGGATGAGGTCCATCAGAAGCTCGGAAACCCCCCTCAAGTTAGCGGCCTCCGCCAGGGCACCCTCCACCCACCCCATAATGGGAACTTCACCGCCCACTTTTTCTCGGAAAAGGCGTATAGCTTCGAGCCTGTCGCTCATCCGTCGGCCGGAATGAGGATCGGGTGGTTTCAAGATCCCAATGTCTTCAGGCTCCACTAAGAGAGGCACTTTACTAATGGGCAGATCATCTTCAGGGAAAAGGATCTCTGCACCGAAATCAGCTGTCTCACGAAATGGATCCGATATCGCCTGTACGATATCTAGGTCGAAGTCTTCAAGGACTGCTAGATTTGCATCAACCAAAACACGGTGATCAAGGTAATATTCTGAAAGCGGCTTCCCAATGTGATGAGCCGCGAATGTCATGAAGATATCGAAATTCAGTGGGCGATCGACGGATTCACCATTCATCCGCCTGGTCATGCGCTCAAAGGAATTCATCAATATACTCACATATGACAACGCTCATCCAAAGAGAAATCACTCTCGTGCATCCGACAGCACCCCGAGGGCCTGCATATCTCCTTGGATCTTGATCTTGCGAGTCATATATGCCGACACAGGGTTGAGTTTTCCGGTGAACAATGCAAGCAGGTGCTTGCTCTTCGTCGCAAGGGTTACGTCAGCATCGCCATCGAATACCTCCAACCGGCATTTTCCCTCATTGATGAAGAGGCGGTATATCTCGTCATCCGTCACATCAAATTTGATCACGGTAGTCACATCCGGACGTTTTCCGTCTAAGCGCCTCGTCAGTTCATTCATGGCGAAGTATACCAATCCAACATCTTCCTCTTCAGTAGTATCCATTTGAGCTGCAGGTTGAGCGCCGGTTTCACTTGATACTGTCTCTACGGGGATAGTTGATACGAATGCGCCAGGCTCATAGGCACCAGATACTCTCTCATCATACGCCCCCAGTGTGTTGACGAGGTGCTGGATAAGGCGGAAGGTTTCAACTCTGGTACCCCGAGGCGCAGTGTCAGCGCTGCCAAGGAGTACTCCTCGAAATGGCTTAATCCGAGTGATCAGATCGGCGACCTGCGTCTCTACATCCTTAAAGTCTTGGCTTATAAAGGTGTTCGCGTCGATGCCACCTATAATGGTCTTTCCAGGCAGTGAAGCAGTTGCTTCATCCAGGTCAAGATCACCAGTGGGCTTTGGAGAAATATCAGCGATGCCGTCGAAACGGGCATCAACGAAATCCTCGATGAAACTATGGAGCTTACCGCACATGTGAACGAGGTAGATCTTATCCGCCGATCTGAGAAGATCCGCATATTTATTCAGATACGGCAAACAGTACTTACGGAAAATCTCAGGTGAGAGCAGTGTGCTGGAGGTGTTCTCGTACTCGATCACGACCTTGGCAGGGGAATCGGCAATTCGCTCCACGATGAGCCGTTGAGCCTGATGTAATCTGTCGAGGATTTCCTCAACCTCCTCAGGGTAATCATGCAGGAGATAGTAAGTGTTCTCAAGGCCCCAGACGGTTTCAATCATGTGCATCAATGGCGTGTTCAGAAATGATGTCGTCGCGATCCCTTCATCACCGACCTCATTCTCGGCGTCTAAGAAGTTTTCGTAATCGGGCGCAGGGGCTTCGTTACTGAGGTGCTCGACCGCATACTGAAAAATCTTCAATTCCTCATGGTCGTTTACAAGATGCTTAATAGGATGCGGTATCCAGCCGTGGGCATCAGTGCTGCCCCAGGTCCCCTTCAACGTGCCAACCGGAGTCTCTAAAGTTTCGATGAGCAGCGACCCATCCATTCGAGAAGAGACTTGAACTGGATCTTGGAACTCACCAAAGCCCTGCAAGTGAGGCGCCTTCGCAGAGATCGTGGTGGTCACATCGACGTGACGAAGCATGATGTCGCAGCCGATGGCACGGCTCGCCTGCAAGATCCCTTGCCAGTAGCCTTTTGAAGAAGCTTCTTGCAGTGCGCCCTGAACCTCTGACGGCATATCCAGCAACGTGTAAATATCGATCAAAGGCACAAATGGAATGCGGTCGATGGGCTGCCCTTGGAGTGCAGCCAATATACGTTCTCTACCTGACATTTGCGCTGGCCCAAGTTGATCTTCGTTCATCCTGTTCCTTGTAATTACACGAGGGATTCGATAAGTCCCATACTCAAGTCATCTGCAATGGGAGAACACTATGACTATATACAGAAAAGTCTGCGGCTCCAAATTGACTCTGATGTGTGAGCCACAGACATTATCTCGAACCTATCAATCCCATTTGAAGTTTGAATAAATCGGTATGCGATGAAACCGACCGCGTCACTTGGCGACTACCGTGTCATGGAAAGGCGTGATTTTTCATTTTCCGAGAGCATCCCATGGCTCTGGAGAGTGAGAGGCTTCCGATAGATCTGAACGGTCGTTGTTGTTGTCCTCCAGGTTTATTCCCAACGGAACAGGCGTGCAGCCAGAAACGTGGAGACGACCAGCAGAGCCCCAATGATACCTACCTCGAGGATGTGGTCGCCCCAACCATCCCCAAACCATAATCCCCGTAGCAATCGAACGACGTAGGTCAGAGGTAGGAAGTCGGCGATTCGTTGGATTGACTCAGGCAACACCTCAAGCGGTATGCCAGCCCCTGACAGGAACATCATCGGGTAGAAGATCACCATACCGAGCACTTGCGCTGCGCGTGCGTTGGGCGCCAGGCTGGCGATAATGTATCCGAACGCGAACATCATCAGACCGCTTAGGATGACGGCCAGAATGATGCTTCCTGCATTCCCATCAAAGCGAACTCGGTAGAGCAGCCAACCGACAAGGACCAAACACACCATGCCGACCATCGTCATAGTTAAATTGGAGATCACATCCGCAACGATATACGTCAGCGGCCGCATGGCAAAGGCCTTATAGCGCCGCAGGACCCCGGTCTCACGGTATCCACTGATGGTTATGGGAACGCCCAAGAGGCCCACAGTGCCCAGGATCATGGCCGCATATCCTGGCATGGAGATATCCATGGAACCATATCCGCCGAACAAGGGATTCGGATCATTGCCATACATCGCACCAAAGAGCACCACCAGCAATGGCGGAAAAGCCATAGTGAAAAACGTGGCAATTGGCTCCCGAATGTAAAGCTTGAAATTAACAAAGGTTAACTGTCGCAACGCACTCATCTCACTACTCCCGAATCTCTCGCCTAGTCAGGGTCAAGAACACGTCTTCAAGATTAGGCTGTTCCGTGTGCAAATCCATGAATGGCACATCTGCATCTTCCAAAACGCGAACGACAGAGCTTACGAAACGATCACTATCGCCATGGACAATCAGTCGGTCACCGGACACATCGACTCTCTTCACCTGAGGCAGATCCTGCAAAACCGGCACTACCCAATCCTCAGGCGTTGTGAAGATTACTCGCTTCTCGGCTCCCAATGAACGAACCAAAGCTGATGGTGTGTCCAAAGCTACGATGCGACCGTGGTCGATGATCAGTACTCGATCGCACAACCGCTCGGCTTCCTCCATGAAGTGGGTCGTGAGGAAAACGGTGCATCCCTGTTCTCGGATTTGTCGAACCATATCCCACATGGTCCGTCGGGATTGCGGATCAAGGCCGGTGGTGAGTTCATCGAAGAAAACAACCTCTGGATGATTGACCAATGCAAGTGCGATGAACAACCGCTGCTTCTGCCCACCAGAGAGCTTTCCAAAGGCCGATGAGCGCTTCTCCTCCAAACCGAGCCTCTCCAGCAGACCTGCACCATTGCCATTCCCTCCATAGAAGGATCCAAACAAGGTCATCGCCTCACCCACTCGAATTCGAGGTGGAAGCGCACACTCCTGCAATTGGATACCAACTAGCTTGGCCAGGATCGTGTGGTCCTCCCAAGGATCCAACCCAAGGACTTTCACGGCTCCTTGATCGGGGCGCCGTAAGCCTTCGATGCACTCGATCGTCGTCGTTTTTCCGGCCCCGTTCGGTCCGACCATACCAAAAATTTCCCCTTTATTGACCTTGAAGGAGACGTCATCCACGGCAACGACATCCCCGTAGGTCTTCCGTAAACTCTGAACTTCGACTACCGTATCCATTGTTCTCTCCTACACTCAATCACATTGTGCCCGCGATCCAGTTCATGCTATCGAAGTATCTCCTCCAACGCAGCAACATGATCATCAAATGCCTTTCGCCCATTAGGCGTGACCGACACATAAGTACGAGGTTTGCGTGCTACAAAGGTTTTTTCGAGCCTCACGTACCCGGCCTCCTCCAACTTGCGTAAGTGGGCACCCAGGTTCCCGTCGGTTAGTTCCAATAGATCCCTCAAGTAAGTGAACTCCACTTGCTCTTCTGGTTCGATCGCAACAAGCGCTGCCATGATTCGCAAGCGTACGGGTTGGTGGATGATTGCGTTTAAGCTTCCCATGGTTCTTCCCTCTGATTCCATCGATCATCTCCACCTGCGAATGACATAGATCCCGCTCATGATCAATGTTCCACCACCAAGAAAAGCCATCCACAGTGCGTAGTAAGGGAGCAGCAGGTAATAACCAACTAAGGTCGCCGCTGAGACAGCCAATCCAACCCACAATGCAGCAGGTTCTACAAACAGGCCGAGCGCGACATAACCAAACATGAATGCGAGGACGAATAAAGTTGATGCCTGCTCTGGACCTTCCGGGTTCGCCACAACTAATATCACCATGCTGTAGATAATGATTGCCAACCAGAGGTAAGCATGTCTTCGGCCAAGTGGGCTTCGAACCCTGGATCCTTCTCGTATCCCGAGGTAGATTGAGACCCCAACGCCCACGATGCCCAATCCCGCCCAGATATATGCGAGAACCTCCGTTTGAATAAAGTAACTGGCGAGGTAACCCAGGAACCATATGACCCCCCACAGGATCATGTAATAGGGGAAACTTCCTCTTCCCAGCTCTCGGCGAGTTTGTGCCATCACCTGTTGCACGGCTTCGAGTGCTTCCTGCGCTTCCGATCGAGAGACGTCCATTCCAAACTCCTAAACTGTCCTTGAAGATCGTTCAGTAATCTAAATAGTATAGAGTACTCTACTATGCAGAGTACTCTATTTTGTTGAAAATGTCAAGTTTGGTTATTGGACATTTACTAGATCAACGCGATGAATCGCGGACGGAATGGTTACTCCACACCGCCACTCTATCAACATTGGAGCGGACAATGCAGATTCAATAACGTGGACCACGCTGCAAGGTTGAATGAGCTCAGAATACACCCAGCGGGCACCCTAATGTGACCGATGTCATGCCCGCGGTAAAAAAATGTGTCCATGGTTCGATACGCGCCGCAAACCATGGACCCGAGCACACTTCGCATGTTCCGACTCGATAGATCGAGCAAGTGGCTTTGCTACCTGCTATCAATCGACGCGCCTCCAGAGATATTAATCGTGCCTAGTGATGGATCACCAAGGTAAAGCACCGAGGCAGCACCGCTGGCACTCACGTCCAGTGTACCGCTCACGTTCACCATTACCGTGCTCGCTCCACTCGCATCGATGTAAGCATTCTCCACGGAGTAGTCCGACAAGTCCACGTCAGCGCCGCCTGATGAATCAACGTTCAAATCTCCCCCGCTGCCGGCCAGACTCACATTACTTCCTCCGGAGACATCAAAGACTGTGTCTCCTGCATCGATGTCGCCTCGCAAATTGGATCCGCCTGACATGTCCATATTAAAAGACTCTGTTGATTGGAAACCGGTGATTTCAACACGACTGCCGCCACTACAATCAAGCCTTCTGAGTTCGGGCATCGTCACTTCTGCTTCCATATCGACATTTATCAGGTTGAAAGAACCACCTGGTGTGAGACCGATCTTCAGCGTGTTGCCGTCCCTTTCAACATATAGGTAGTCGAGGACCCTTTTATCAACCTTGAGGGACACGCTGTAACTCTCACCCTGGCTGATTGTCACTTCAAAACCATGACTCACATCAACCCCGTCGAATCCAGAGATATCCTTATCTTGGGTCACCACGTCACCTGTGCCGGTTATGGTTGTTGTGCTTAGACCACACCCCACCAGAAATACGGAAATAAGAATTATGAATGTCATGCTTCGCTTAAACATCTGGGTTCCTCCAAAGAAATATGTGCCACTGGGCGATGCATAATGCGCCCTACCCCAACCTTCATTCGATTTGATTTGTCTGCCGCTGATGATTATGAATGAGTTTTATGCATTCACCTCCAATGCCTGGGCATCCAGCTCGATGGTGAAACCGGATGCCAGGAATGAAATTGTCACTCTGGAACTCTCGGCGGGCCCTCTTGCGTCGCTCCGTTTAAATGCCTACAGACAATTAGATTTCCTAATTGGATTGTCTTGCGGGGGCTATTGCATCAGGTGGACTGACACTATCTTACAACCTTTTCCACTCCACTTCAAACCTGGTTCACGGAGCGAAATGATCTTCATAGAAATTGCTGATCCCTAATATTTCAAGGATTGAAGTGGAGAGCACATCGTGGTATTCGATCGATTCCTTGCTCCATTCCCGTAAGAAAACACTGGAGTAATCGCATCTAATGGGTGGAAACTCCAGATCCATCAATACAGTGCGATACTTATACAAATACATGACAAATAGTTGATAATATGCTATTATGGGTCTAGTTTGGTAAAAATATGAGGTGCAGACATGAGTAATGACCTGATCATACGAGCACAAGACGTGCAAAAAACCTACAACACTGGGAAGATCATCGTCCCCGCCCTTAATGGGGTCGACCTGGAAGTCGCGCGCGGCGAGATGGTCGCCGTCATGGGACCCTCCGGCTCCGGAAAGACCACACTGCTCAACACGCTTTCTGGTCTGGATGAGATCGATCGCGGCGTGATCGAGATCGAAGGCCGTGACCTGGCGCAGATGAGCGATAAGGAGCGAACAAGCTACCGTGCAGCCAACATGGGCTTTGTCTTCCAGTTCTACAACTTGCTGCCTGTGTTGACCGCAGTCGAGAACATCGAGATGCCTTTGCTCCTGGACAACTCGCAGCGCATTCGTCCAAAAGAGGCAAGAACGATAGCACTCGATGCTCTGGATGCAGTTGGATTGGCAGACCAGGCACTACAACGACCAGGAGAACTCTCTGGTGGACAACGCCAAAGGGTCACCATCGCTCGCGCACTGGTCAATAAGCCCGCAATTGTGTGGGCGGACGAACCCACAGGAGATCTAGATTCAGGGACAGCCCAGGAAATTGTCGACCTGATGAAAAAATTGAACGCTGAGAACAACCAAACCTTCGTGATCGTCACCCACGCCTCTGAGATCGGTGAACAATTCGATCGCATTATCTGGATGCGCGATGGCCTGATTGAAACGCCATCTGTGATGCCATCGGTCGAGCCGGCTGCACATGCCTACAGCCAGGTTGTCGAGGAGACCCTCAGACGATCCGCTCTCATCCCATCGGCATAACCGAAGCGGACAAAGGAGATTCATCATGAGCACCATTTTCGGAATCCCCGCAGACATCCTTCTCTACGTCTTGCTCGGCATGCTGGGCATGATCCTGATCATCGTCATTGTCACCGCACTACGATTCCCGCTCGCATTCAGGCTCGGAATCCGCAACCTGCCCCGCCGGAAGGCACAGACCGGATTGATCGTGCTGGGCCTCGCATTATCGACCTTGATCATCACCAGCGCGCTGGGGATCGGCGATACGGTTGACTTCTCCGTTAAATCCGGCGTTTATGACGACCTAGGGAGTATCGATGAGATTGTGAGCAAAAAGTCCCTATCAGCGTCGGCATCTTTTGGATTTGGCAGCGGCCCAGAGCTCGATAATGACAATGAGGAGTGGTTCGACGCCGCCGTCGCAGAAGAAACGGCGACATTGGTCGATGACGTCACAATCGACAGCGTTGTCGGGATAGCAAGTCAAACTCTACCCGTCTTCAACGCAGATTCCGAACTATCGGAGGCATCGGTCGAGGTTCGCGGAATTGATTCCATCGCAGGCTCAGGTTTTACGTCGATTGACGGATTAGCAGAACTTGAAGGCAGCGAAGTGCTGGCCAATAGTTCATTGGCAGAATCGCTTGACGCACAAGTTGGTGATGAACTCTGGATTATCAAGGGGCAACCAACACCCGTCACCCTTATTGGTATCGTTCCGGATGGCGAACTCGCCGGTAGCGACCCATCTCTACTGTGGTCCCTCCCTCAAGCACAGGCTTTCTTCAATCAACCTGAATCCATCACTGCGGTCTTCGTTTCGAATGTGGGCGATCGTGAAACTGGCGTCGATCTCACTCAAGAGGCAATCAGCGATCTAAGTCCAGTTGCGGGAGATCTTGTCATCAATCCCATCAAAGCCGATAGCCTCGAAGCCGCAGCTACCAGCGCTGAATTCATCACCACCCTCTTTGTAACCTTTGGAACCTTTTCCATCTTTTCAGGTATCCTGCTCATCTTCTTGATTTTCTCTGTGCTTGCTTCGGAGAGAAAATCGGAATTAGGCATGGGACGAGCCGTTGGTCTACAACGTGCCGACTTGGTTCGCCAGTTCGTCAGCGAGGGCATCGCGTACGATTTTATGGCAGCATTGGTCGGCGCGACACTCGGCGTAGTGGCCGCGCTTCTCCTGGCCCAAGGCATCGCCAACCTGATCGGTGACGGCTCACTGGACATCACGCCGCGCGTATCACCTCGCTCAGCGCTGATCGGCTACAGCCTTGGATTGTTCATCACATTCATCACGGTCACAATTTCAGCAATCCGCATCAGCAAGATCAACATCATCGCCGCAATTCGCGACCTTAATCTGCCGAACCTGCCGCGTGAAGGGCAGTGGACGCTGTTCCTGCGACCTTTCACGGTCTGGCGTGTGGCGTTGAAGGAAGCGGGGGAAGGTCAACGACGTGAGGCACTACGCAACTTCCTCGTTGCCGGGCCAAAAGCCGTGATCAACTTCTGGTCAGGACTATTCGCACGCGGACCTGTTCTTCTCGTAATGGGTTTCCTGTTCGCTTGGGTCGGTGTGAACGTAGCAAAGCAAAGCGGTGTTTATGGCTTGGGCGTGTCCATGTTCCTAATTGGTTTCGGACAATTACTCGCCTGGCTGCTCGTATCCGACCGTGTGGCATACTCTTTAACAGGGATCGCATTGATCCTGTACTGGTCGTTGCCACTACGAAGCGTAGGTGCACTGGCGGAGCTGGATAGCAATCCAGGCGATTTCTTCATCAGCGGATTGTTCCTCGTGGGGGGTGCGATCACATTGTTCCTTTACAACGCAGAAGCCCTCTTAAACCTCTTCGCTGGATTGCTCGGTCGTTTCGGGCGACTACTAGCAGTTGCCAGGGTGTCCATTGCATACCCGGTCATAGCCAAGGGCAGAACCGCGACGACACTGGCAATGTTCAGCCTGATCATCTTTACGCTGGTAAGTACAACCACCGTTACCAACACATTCAGCAACTTCCTGGATGCTGAGACCGGCAGTGGCGGCTATGACGTGATGGTGCAGACAAACCCGTTCAACCCCCTTGGTGCGGGTGAATTTGAAGCTGCCGTCGAAGAATTGGTCAATGAAGGCGAAATCATCCAGCCGACTGTGATCGCTGCTTCTATCTCCGCTCCGGTTCAAGCCGCTGCTCCGGGGATGGAAAGTGCTGCAGGTTACTTCATCAACGGCGTGGATGATCAATTCTTTGAAACCCACCGCCTGGAGCTCTCTGGGATTGCCAGCGGCTACGAGGATGAAGTAAAAGTGTGGGCAGCAGTTCAATCCGATCCAACCTTGATCGTCATCGATAACTTCTCCATAGACCGCGGTGGAGATCCCACTTTCCAACCGGACGATGATTCATTCCTGGTATCCACAATCGCTGCCAGCGAGAATCGCTTTGATGCTGTCGAGATTGAGGTTTTGGATGCTAATGGAGATCCACACTCATTCACTATCGTCGGTGTCTTGGGATCTGCGCCCAACTTCTACGGCGCGCTGATGAACGCCGAAGGAGCTGCATCACTGGGGTACACCCAGGCAAACCGATTCTTCCTCAGGCTGCCGCCGGATGCCGACGCTCGCCAAACAGCAAACGCTATCGAGGCAAGCCTAAGCCGGCAAGGCGTACAGACAATATTACTGAAGGAAGTGCTCGAGGAGAGCCGCAGTTCCATTCGGAGCATTTTCTACTTGATCCAAGGGTTTATCGGATTGGGGCTTTTCATCGGCATCGCTGCACTTGGTGTGGTAACAATCCGTGCGGTGGTTGAGCGCCGTCAGCAAATCGGCATCCTGCGCGCAATCGGATTTCAACGGGAAAAGGTGCAGGGCATCTTCTTGTTCGAAGGTCTCTTCATCGCAGGACTGGGCACACTCATCGGTTACGGGCTGGCACTCACCTTTGCCTACAACCTGTACTTGCAGGTGGCCTCCGATCAGGGATTGGATTTCCTACCTCCATGGTTGACTTTGGCACTGATTGGCCTGGGCATCCTGCTTGCCAGCCTGCTCACCACCTGGCTTCCCGCCAGATCGACTTCAAAGGTGATCATCGCAGAAGCATTACGTTACGAGTAAACCATAAGTCATTACCACACCATCCATTCCCCGCTTCACCATAAAATCCAGGTTGAAGTGGGGAATTTCACACTCCGAAAATTCCCCATTATGGTCACAAGCATGTAATGGGAATGAGTTTCTGATTTTGAATGCTGCTGACTGTAAAATACAATACTGCTGATGAAGACAACCTTGGTTGCATTCAGACCGCCCACAAAATGAGGAGCCGAGGCAATTCACATCACCCCAATGCGAAGCTCATCCTCAAAAACTCAGGAGGTTAGGTAATGACGGCAAATGAACTCTTCAGCGATCTTCAATCCAAGTTGGAAGAGGAGATCCACGTCGGCGAATGGCTGGAGATCACTCAGGATAGGATCAATGCATTCGCCGAGGCAACTGGAGATCTGCAATGGATCCACACCGACGTCGAACGCGCTGAAAGTGAATCCCCTTTTGGAACCACCGCAGCCCATGGATTCCTCACTCTTTCGCTCATCCCACATTTGACTGAAATCATCAATCCCGATAAGCCTCTTGATCCGGATGCGAAACTCATTGTCAAGTATGGATTGAACAGAGTCCGTTTCCCCAGCCCTGTGCTGGTCGGTTCAAGGCTCAGGTCACGAACGGTGCTTCAGAATGTGGAGATGCTTGATGGATCCATTCAGTTGACTAGCGTGATCACAGTTGAACTTGAAGGTGGAAACAAACCTGCATGCGTCGCAGAAGCGATCATCCGGCTATATTACTGAGCACTGATCCAATTTCCCTCGGCCTGAAAGGGAAAGCGATTGAGGGTGAGGGTCCGCATCTCATTACTCAATTCGACAACCGTTAGCTTCGCTCCTTGGGAAGCCCCATCGGGGCGCCCCTACGAACCTTGTGAAGGAGACCATTATTTCCACCGATAGCCTGGTTACGGCGCAGAGCCCCGCAACCAGGAGAACGTTGAAGTCCACGGAGGTGGACTTCGTTAAGCATCCGAAGGATTCCATTGTTACTGCGACTTTAGTCGCCGGACAAACAAGCGCAAGCTGAGCTTGCGCACTCCACACTCATACCCAGCGTGCAGATTAGAGAACAGAAAATAGAGATTGGAAATTACTTCTTGACTTCTTAACTTTTCAACTTTTTAACTGGTCCACTGATTTCCCTGATATCTGACTACTGTCTACTGGATACTGAAAGGAAGCCCTCAGCGCCCAATCCCCGCAAGATCCTTCGCCAAGCTCATCTTATGTTCTAGATCAGTCTGACGCTCGATCATGATCACCTGCGCTTCCGGTGAGCCCGCCCCATGCATGGATTCGGAACGATAAGCAACGGCTCCTGTCCCCATAGTCATGCTCTCGATCAACCTAAGTATGCGCATGCGATCTTCTGTTGATGAAGTTGAGGACGCTCGCAGGTACTTGTCAATATAATGGCCCACTTTGGGATTACGCAGGTCCTTCTCTGAAGGCATGGTGACCATTAAGCCTCCGGCAATGTCCTCGGCCAACCGCGCAATCTCGTATGGCAATCGTGTCACATTTTGCTTACACACATTTGCCAACAACACATCAACGAGGTATGTACCAGAAGCCTCTGCATTTCCACAAAGGGAACATGCCAACCCACAGGAATACAAAGTCTCATTCAGGTGTACCATCTCGGCAATCTTGCGGCGAATGTGTGACGCCCTCGCTACCCCATTGAACTCAGCTGCACTTGCCGCAGCCCCGATGAGCACATCCCCGACCCCCGCCTTACAACCCCCGTAGCTCTGTCGGTGATACGCCGCGAATGTCTCCACCAATCTTCCAGAGAACTCAACTTCCCCATCCATGAAGATCCGCTCGCGGGGTACGAAGACATCATCGAAGATCACCAGGGCTTCATGAGCGCCGAAATTCGCATTGCCCAGATCTATGGAGACACCTTCCAGCTTCCTCGTATCACTACTTTGACGCCCGAGGATGTGGAGCACTCCCGGACTGTCGCTGGGGATTGCGAATGCGATCGCGTAATCCTTTTCTTCCGCTCTCATGGCGAGCGTGGGCATGACGATGATCTCATGGGAGAATACGGAACCGGTCTGGTGAGCCTTCGCACCTCGAACGAGGATACCATCATCTCGCCTCTCGATGACACGGAGGTACAAATCCAGATCTTCCTGTTCGTGAGGGCGCCTGTTGCGGTCACCTTTCACATCTGTCATCGCCCCATTGCAGACCAGATCATGCTCCTGAACATAGCTGAGATAATCGAGGAATCGTTTCTGATAGTCCGTGCTGAGCGCTGCATCCATCTCATACGTGACGATGGATAGTGTGTTCAAAGCATCCCACCCGACGCAGCGCTGAAAACAGGTGCCTGTAGTTTGGCCCAGTAGTCGCAGTGCTTGCACTTTATTAATGAGATCATCGGTTCCTTCGTGAATCGAGGTGAAGAGATTGACTTTTCGCCCTTTACCATCCTGACGCACCATCAATTCCTCGTGGTCCGGTTCCCAGGCCAATTGATAGGTCATCGCCAATGCGTTGAGCGAGGGGCGCAGGATGGGATGTTCAACGAAATCTTCCACCCGCTCACCCAGGATGTACACCTCTCGATTTAAATCCTTCAAACTCTCGACATATTCCTCAGCCGTCTTCATTCTTCTCTCTCCACCTATTAAGAATTCGCTCTCATCCACTGGAAGCAAGTAGTGCTTCCACTTCCTCACGCCTCGGCATGCTCTTCGCCGCCCCTGGTCTGGTCACACAGAGCGCCGCGGCAGCATTGGCGAAATCGATAGCATCCATAGCGCTCTTCCCCTCGGCAAGAGCAACAGCCAATCCACCGTTGAATGCATCGCCTGCCCCTGTCGTATCCACGACATCCACCTTATAACTCGGGACGAGTTTCGTACCGTCCTTTCCAACATATCTCGCGCCCTGTGGACCCAGCGTCACGATGACCGCCTGTCCCTCGGAGGTTATCAATGATCTAGCTGCGTCCTCGATGGAGGCATCAGGCATGCGGCTTAAAACTTCGAGTTCAGTCTCGTTGGGCGTCAAATAATCCACAAGCTGCACGTATTCCAAAGCTAACTGACCCGCAGGAGCTGGGTTCAGGATGGTACGAACGCCCACCTCATTTGCGACCTTCAATGTGTAACCGACAGTTTCATAATCAATTTCTAGTTGGGTCATCATGATGTCAGCATCAGCAATCACATCCTTAGCCCTATCAACATCCTCTTTACTGACTGCGAGGTTTGCAGCCAATACAACGACAATACTATTCTCGCCTGTGTCATCGACAAAGATGGGCGCTACACCTGTTGAACTCTCGGGATCCTGAACGACGTAATCTGCGTTCACTCCTTCCTCTTCCCAAAGATTCAACGCAAGCGGTGCAAAGACATCCCGACCAATGCGTCCCACAAAGGTCACTTCGGCGCCTAACCGAGCTGCCGCGATGGCCTGATTGGAACCTTTCCCGCCGGGTCCAGTGATGAATCTACGACCGTGGACCGTCTCACCTGGCCTCGGCATTCTCTCCATATAAGCTGTCAGATCGGCGTTAAAACTCCCGACGACGACTATCTTTGGTGCCATGGACCTCTCCTTCGAAGGATGACGCTTTTGAGAGTCAATCTGCAGCATTTCGATGCCCGATCTGAGCTTCCGCGTAGAGTAATAGGACTTGTGGATCGATTCAAACTCATTACTTTCACCTACGCTCCAATTGAAACTCCATGCGCTCGGGTTTGTTATCCAGAATTTCTTCGATCTCATCCATGACATCATCTGTGAGGAGTTCAAGAACCTCCAGCGCATCCAGGTTTTCTTCAAGTTGATCGACGCGAGATGCCCCCAAGATGACTGTGCTGACGTTGGGATTCTTGAGGCACCACGCGATGGCTAACTTGGCCATGCTCGTTTCCAACTTCTCAGCCACTTTTACTAGTTCCTTCGTCTTCGCCACACGTTGCTGACCTTCCTCGCCCTCTATAAACTCGCGAAGCCATTCGTACCCCTCCAGCTTCACACGTGTGTCGTCAAGAATCCCCTCGCTGTATTTCCCAGTGAGAATCCCCCAAGAGAGTGGAGACCATATCGTCGTACCCAATCCGATAACATCATACAAACGTGCATACTCCACCTCGAAACGTTGGCGATGGAACATGTTGTATTGAGGCTGCTCCATGGTTGGTGGGACAAGGTTGTATTGGCGTGCGATGCCATAAGCTTCCATCAATTGTTGGGCGGACCACTCGGAAGTGCCCCAATAGTGCACCTTCCCCATCCGGATCAGGTCCGTCATCGCTCGGACTGTCTCCTCGATGGGAGTCTCAGGATCAGGACGGTGACAGAAGTAGAGATCCAGGCACTCCACACCCAAACGTCCCAATGCCTGATCGCAAGCCTCGATAACATGCTTTCGGTGAAGCCCCCACTGTGTAGGCTTGCGCTCCTCCAAGCACCCAAACATGACCTTGCTGGAAACCAGGTAACTGTCCCGCCGCCATCCAAGTTTTTTCAGCGCTTTCCCCATGACAATTTCCGCTTCGCCGTAGGCATAGACCTCAGCATTATCGAAGAAGTTAACCCCGGCATCATAAGCAGTCTTCATAAGGTCGACAGCCAAATCAACATCCACTTGCGTGCCAAATGTCACCCATGCGCCGAACGACAGCGCACTCACTTGCAGACCAGATTTTCCAATCCGACGGTATTCCATGTGTACTCCTCCAGAGACAATGAATTAGCCTTTAGAGATTGGTTCGATTAACATCGCCTCACTCATCATGTGGCCCTCTTCCACCACATATGCGGCTGCGCCGCATAACAGTGGGCGTTCTTTATCCTCTGCTTCCAACATGAGCTCGCCATCTACCCAACCGCGCAGGTGATTTCCTTCTACTTCCAAGCGGAGCGCGTATCTCTTTTCCATCTCCCATTGGAATTCGACTTCACCGAGCACATCCTCTCCATCAAGTGCCTTAATGAGACACAGCTTTTCCCCTTCAACAAGCAATAACGCATAATAACGACGCATTCCCTGGACTCGCGCACCGATTCCAGCAGCTTTGACCAATGAGACTTTTATCGTCGCTTGCACCGCGTAATTGTTCCATTCACGCGTGCCTTGCATGATCAAACCGCGTCCGGAGTTCTGAACTAACCGATAAGACTCTGTCCACATTGGATCCCATTGGTCAACGCCATTTACCCAAGCACGGCGCCAAACTTGTGGCGGAAGCAAGGGTAACACTGGTGTTTCCACAGGGCGGGTCAAGCGCACATTTGGCACTCCGTCCCAAGTAACGTAATCCAGGTAGACGGTGCACCCCGGATCCCCCTGACATTCCAAGCCTATCTCGGCGATGGGCTGACCACCAGTATCGGGGATTCTCCATTCCAATTCGGCGTACTCATCAGGCTCCAGCACGATTTCTGGTCCATCTACCTTCGTGAGTGCGTCTTCCTCATCGTAAACTCGAACGAAGAGCACTACCTTGACATCGCGATCCGCACAGAGGCCTACCCGAACCAATTGACCGCTGTACAGAGTTGGCGAGGCAACCAGCGCATAGCCTACCATCTCCAACTCCTCAGGAAGGATGAATGTTGGTGTGGCGGCAGCTACACGACCATCTTTGATGCGCAACGCAAGTGTGCGTTCTCCTCTTTGACTATGCCCTGGAACGTTCTCCAGTTTTACCCCGCCATTACTCTCCGCTGACCATGGGTGCCAACCCTGAATGCTCCCCGGCAGGTTGAAGTGAAAACGAGCTCCGCCCTTTGGCGCGACTGCTGCTTCACCTACCAATGCACGACCCATATTCACGATGTGATAGCTCTCGATGAGCGCATCCGTGATGCCACGACCACTGTCCGCCGCCGGCAGATAAAGACGATCAGCCACAGGACCTCGCCAATCAGGACCACATTCCAGACCCGTAAGTCCATTCTTGATACCTAGCAAACATCCAAGGTTGCCCGAATTACAATCTGTGTCCCACCCTGCAGTATTGACTACCTTCATAGACTCCTGAAAATCATCATTTCCATACAGGAAACCCAGGATGATGAGCGCGTGATTGGGGACAACATGAACGTTTCCCCCATACTTGTCATATCCGTAGTTATCAGCGATCTTGGTACGGGTTTTGTGCCAGTCTGGTTCGACTGCATGCCATTCGCGGATATCCTCGATCATGCGGAAGATGATTGAGTCATTGGGGATGCATGAGAGACCCGTGTCGATCAACTGTTGGATATCTGATTCGACAAAAGCTTGAGCCTCCATGGCAGCCAGCACCTGCGCGGCGTAGATCGCTTCGCCATCGTGGCTCACACTGGCTGCGCGTCGCGCAAGATCAGCGGCAAGCGCTGGGTCACCTGGAGCCACCATAGCCCAACCATCGATGAAGATCTGCGCCCCGATCTGCTCTGCGATAATTCTTCCATTGAGCCCAATGGATCCGCTCTCTGGTGCCTGAATACCATTCTTAAGCCGCAGATAAGCCGTATGTTCAGTTGAGTTACCCAGACCTCCCCACCAAAGGATCGTACGGTTCTCGATGATGTAATTCAGCCATGTCTGGCCAATCTGAGCTGGGGTTAGGTCACGCGCGTTTTCATAGTCAGAGAGCGCGCGCAAAAATGTGAATGTCCCCGTGATGTCATCATCGGTGATGACCAACGGCGGATGATAATCCATGTCAAAGAACTGCTTTGCCAATTGGGATACCTTCTCGTTGACGTAGTAGGTTACCTCACCCAGTGTTCTCATGATGCGTTCGTAGGTCCAGCCCTCGAATGGACGCCCAAGATACACACCAATGATCTTACCTAGGACGCCGGCGTAAACGCGTTCTTCATAATCTTTCGGTATGAATTTATCCATAAAGAACTCCCAAGGATCGTTCTTCATAAGGATTGATCCTTGCTGTTGAATGAATGCGTAATAAGAAATGCGTAAAACGTGAGCGCTTGGAGCTGAAATTCGTTGGCTGTTACAAATCACATTCGGTTTTACGTATTGCTCATTAAACGTTATTTATAACGCCTCAGCTTTCAGGATCCCATTCACCTGAAAAAAGAATGATGTTCGCATAAGGAGCGTATTCGCCAGTCCGAATGATGCATTGTGCCAGCTTGGTCTGTTGCTTCAAGGCGACGTGCAGTACAGATTTAATAGCCACTTCTCCAAGCAGCTCTTGCACCGCCTCAAAAATATGAGGATGATCCTCAATCATTTCTTCAGCGACCACTGCTTCTTCAACGCACATTTCTGTCAAGATGACGCGAAGGGTATCCTCTAGGCTTGGGATCCCTTTCGTCAGCGCCAGATCGATCCGGCGGATCTCAGGCGGGATAGCCAGCATTGCGTTTGCGATGACCAACCTGTCACCAACGCCCATACTGGCAATGACCTCCGATAGGCCTGGGTGGATTAGGGGCAGCTTCTTCATGAAAGACCCTCAGTGAACTCTTTACCTTTCCATTCCGGACAGGTTAGAGGAATACATTTATTGAACGGCCTTGAGTTGATGATTCGACACAAATCATTGCAAAGCCGTGCTTTTCTACATTCCTTCGTAAACGTTATGCCAAAATCTGGCGAGCGATCACCAATCGCTGGATCTGGTTCGTGCCTTCATAAATCTGATTCAGCTTTGCATCCCGCATGAATTTCTCGACACGATACTCCTTCATGTAGCCATAACCGCCCAAGACTTGTACTGCGTTTGTAGTCACTTCCATCGCCATGTCGCCGGCGAAGCACTTGGCCATGGCTGATTCAGCAGTATTGCGGAAGCCATTATCATGAAGCCAGGCTGCCCTCCAACAGAGCAACCGTGCGGCATCGATCTTCATCGCCATGTCGGCCAACATGAATTGAATGGCTTGCTGTTTAGCGATGGGTTGGCCGAACTGTACTCGTTCCTTCGAGTACTCGATGGCCGCCTCCATCGCCGCCCGTGCAATCCCAACAGCTCCCGCTCCAACAGCCGCCCTCGATTCGTCGAGCGTCATCATGGCGATTTTGAAACCATCCAGACCCTCACCCAGGCGATATCGGGCTGGCACGCGCACATCCGTAAAGACCACCTCGCTCGTGTTTGTGGCACGCTGGCCCATCTTATCTTCCCTCTTACCGTGGGAAACACCAGGTGTATCTGCTAGGACCATGAATGCGGAGATCCCCCGATGCCCTTTCTCGGGATCCTCAATGGCAAAAACCGAATAAAGGCTGGCCACACCACCATTCGTGATGAAACGCTTGGTCCCGTTGATGACATACTCGTCACCTTCGAGGACGGCCGTTGAACGCATAGATGCGACGTCGGATCCTGCGTCCGCCTCCGTGAGGCAGAAAGCCGCCAGATTGGGTCCTGAGGTGTGTGCTGGAAGGAGCTCCTCCTTCAACTCCGGACTTCCGGCGATTAAGAATGGTATCAAACCCAGAGTGGCACCATTAATTGCGGCATTGACACCCGCACATGCAGCTGCCACTTCCTCGCAGAAGATACATCCCTCTAAGGACCCTAATCCTGCCCCACCGTACTCCTCGGGAATTGCATAGTGGAGCAACCCGAGCTTGAAATACTTTTCAACGATCTCATCGCTATGGCGCTGCTCCTCGTCCAATTCAAGTGCAACTGGAGCGATTTCCTTTTGGGCGAAATCACGCACCAGTTTTTGACAGGCCTTCTGCTCATCAGTAAGCGTAAATTCAATCATGGTACCCTCCAACTTCATGTGGTGGATGTTTGTATCATAGATCAAGCATCATCGAAGGAATCATTGCCGTATATGCAAAGCTCTCCCAAGAGTAGACAATCGTTTCTCATCGCTGGTGAGCTTAAATGAACACTACCATGAGATGCAATAATAGCCAAATTTTGCATAAATGAACAATCTCACTATTCACGGTCAGGGTATTCATCCACGATAATCCTTCGATAATCTCTCCGAATTGTGTTGACTTTTTTCGTCACATACGAAATACTCGTCCTGGTCAGTCTACTCCTCTTTTGGCAACGAGGAACATCTTTCGATGCATGGGTCAACATGTCATGCTGGGCCGAATATCAATCCAGAGGACTGTTGAACAATCTTTTTTTTTAAAACCCATACCAAAGCAATAACTCCATGCGATCCATAGACTCATATACGATCCTATTTCAAGCAGATTGGATCGATTTCGGACTTCATTTTTCATGGATTACGATCCAGGGTTTATAAGGGGGATTTATTACGATATGAACTTGTATTGAAATTGTGCTCCCATTTAAGGAATAGTTATAACCACCAAGTATGCCTGTTCAGCGCGCCTCACCCCAGTGATTGACTACCCAGTGTGATTAAAATCGTCAAACGCCAGACTTAGTTCTGTGTAGAGTGGGAAATTGCTGTACGCCCACTTGCAATGCCCCAAGATTTCCACCACCGCTCAAAACAAAGGCTCTCATTTTAACCTGCTTCAGGATTAACGGAACTTAGCCTGACGGGGCAATTCGTCAGTGCCGCATTCTCTCTGGGACGGTGCTTCCTTACTCTCTCTCAGGATAGAAGGCGATACCGAGCAGCCCGGGTCCGGTGTGAGCCCCCATCACCGGTGTAAATGCGCAGGTGAATACCTCGATACAGTTCACCCTCATCTCGACTTCTTTTTGCAGCTGGATAGCTTCCAATGGCGCATCGGCATGCAGTACGGCCACATGGGTAGGATCAGTTCCAACCTGCCGTTCCATTTCTGCCAGCATAAGACGAATCCCTCTGGAAGAAGTCCGTGGTTTCGCAAACACTTGAATGCTGTGGTCCTTTATGTACATAATGGGCTTGATCTTCAATGCGATGCCCATTAGAGCGGTCACAGTGCTGATGCGGCCACTGCGGTGCAGGTACTTCAGCGTATCAAGCATGGCGACGACGGTCACTTTCGGAGCGACCTCTTGTGCAACACCAAAGACATCCTCCAGGTCGGCGCCCTGTGCAGCTGCTCGAGCTGCGGCGAGTGTCACAAAACCGGCTCCCATGGCTGCTGTTCCAGCATCTACCACACGTACATCAACTTCTTTTATGGCTAATTCTGACGCCATTCGTGCAGCAGTAATCACGCCGCTAAGGTTCTCCGGCAAGTGAATGGATACGATGCCTTCCACTTCCTCGGCCAGTTTGAGATATGTCTGAAGAAAATCACCAACGGAGGGTGCCGCTGTCTGTGGAGTAGTTTGGCTATCACGAAGCCGTCGATAAACCTCTTCCGGCTTGATATCCACACCGTCACGATAGGTTCTTCCATTCCAATGTAGGTAGATTGGGATTACGGAGATACCGTATTCCGCGATGATATCGAGGGGCAGATTCGAGGCCGAGTCGGTGACAACTGCAACCTTACCAACCCGTTCCTCGTCATTAAGGAATGGCTTGGGGGCAGCGGCCTCGTGGACTGCAGGTTTTAGTGTTGAATCTTGCGCTTCCAAGACATATCCTTCCTATCCCAAAGTGAGCGCCCCACACTCAGGACTCCTGCCCCCAAAGTGATGAGGGCTAAGAACGCAAAGAAAGAACGAAAATTAACTACATCCACAAATCCACCAATAAATGGCAGTGTTATCGTGGCTGCGATGCTTGCAAGGAATAATTGCGCAGCAATCACCCTACCCCTGATGGCATCAGGGGATCTGTCCATGATTATGGCCCGAGTCGTTGTTACAATCAGCGCAGCGCCAGCTCCTGAGGCTACGGAAACAATAAGAAAAAGCAGAATGTAAGGTCCATTCATTTCCTGCATGAAAGTCATCAACGCCAAACCTACACCAAGGGATACCATACCAACACTAACCCACTCCTCATTCCCCAGCTGGTGACCGTGCTTGCCCACCAACCATAAACCCAACCCGAAGCCTACTCCACCCGGCACAGCGAGGTAAGGCAAGAATTCAATTGGAATGCCCCATGTTCGCGATGCCACGCCCGGCAGGCAAGTCGAGATCATGAGCATAAATGTCGTGAGAAGCACAAGATAGCCAATAGCACGGCCTAAAGCTGCATCATGGACAATGAACGACCAACCAGCTTTCAGGTCATCCCAAATGAGACTTAGCCTCTGAGTGTGATGCTCATCCTCATGATCAGCATCATCAACCGTCTGGTTCGGTAACCTTGCGTACTGCCAGGTAGCAAGAGCGAGCAATGCTGTGGATACCACAAAAACCAGTGCTGAGTCACCAATTTGTAAGAGCAGAGGGCTTAGAAGAGCAGCTCCAAGACCCTGCCCAGCAAGGATGACGACTTTCAGAACGGAATTTGCTGGAAGCAGTTCTTCATTTGAAACCAAGTGAGGGAATGTGGCATCCCTTGATGCCGCAATAAACTGCAGAAGAGCTGCGATGATGAAATTTCCAATGTAAACAATAACCAGCAGAAGAGTGAGGTTTTCAAGCCAACCCATTGCGGACACAAGCCCAGCTGCGATGAACAGGCAGCCCACATTGCTCACAACCAGGACTCGCTTCCGATCGTATTTATCAACGACAACACCCGCGATCATTCCGAAGATAAAACCGGGCAAGATCAGAGAAAAGATCATTAAGCCCATCTGAGCGCTTGACTGTGTTTTCTCTTCGATCAGAGCTATGGAAGAAATGTAGACGGCGTAAGCAGCTGCTAATGTCGCCAGCTGGCCCAGGAGGATCTGGCGCAGTGGCGCGTTACGCAGGAGGGAGATAGATCTATCGTCAGTCTGGGTAGCAAGCTGAAAAAGCATCCGCCGCTCCAATGCTTTTCAATGTTGACCGTCTTTAATTCGCTTCGAAGTTCCATGCGATTTACAGTTACATCATCCTAATCAACGAATAACAGAAGTACCTCCTAGCTTTACCCTTTCATCCGCTCTATACCTGACATCACCCTGACAGCCATGAGACCAAAATATGACGGTGCGGTTATCACTCCGAGCATCATTGATGGATCATCCCACAATACTTATGAACCCATGTGTCCAATATAGTTACACTCGAATGTGCCTACTCGGATCAAAAGAACTTTAGGCACTAACTTGTCCTGTTGTACATAGGGATTGCTAGCTTAAGCCTGGATGAACCACCTAAATCGAGAAACGTTTACACAATACGATGTCAAAGTACTGTGTGCGTTTTGTGAGAAGAATATTGAAACCAATACACATCGTTAACATGGCCACTATCACCATATCACGTCCAGTATTGAATTGGAAGAGGCAATCATGAATCCATGCACATGCTACCTATCTTGACATCTATACTAAGCTCAATGCCACTGGCTGTGAGCCTGGCAAAGACAGTTTGCCCTCCACTCCAACACCGTTAATGGTTTCCCTACTTACTCCGCACTGCGAAACATTACGGCTAAAGCGCCATCTTCGGTCCGAAATTCCATCTGATCCAGCACGATGCTATACGTCGCAGCGGTAGACAGAGCTTCCAGGTAAGCTTGCTCCTGCTCCATGATCGGGTCATCGCATGCCATGCGCGTTGTCCCAAAGTCAGACGGGATCGTGATATTCTCATCGTCGACCTCATAGGAACCGGTGTATCTATTGCAACCAGCAGACCCCGATATTCGACCCTCTTCATCGAAGTCAGCTGTGATCTCGGTGTCGATAATCACGCTCACGACACCTCCTTTGCCATTGTTGTATGAGATCACATCCCACGATGAACCCTCGATCGTTTTTGGCTCGATGGCTTGAAACTCAGCCAGGACGCCCTCATCGTCGCTCAACCTCAAAGTATCCCCCCTGATCTTGAAATTCGTAGCGGAGGTCAGGGCCATCAAGTAAGCCGTTTCCTGTTCCATAATGGGCTCGGGACAAGCCATCAATGTGACCGCAGCTGGGGCAATGTTGATCTCGTCACCATCGACCACGTATGTGGTTGAGTATTGGTTGCATCCGGAAGATCCAGTGAGCGTACCATCCTCATTAAAGAACGCAGTTACGGTGGTTTCCTCCAGTGCATCTTCCTCATTCAAAGATGTTAGTTCCCACATCGTATCTGTCAGGGTCTTTCTGCCCGAGCATGCACTTAGCATGAGCGTAATAATTACGATGGCCAATAACAAGAAACCGCCACGGTTGATGAGCGAATTCATGCGATCCCTCCTTCTAGATTGAAATTTCCCATCGAATACTACCAACAGACTAGATCCAACCCAGTTAGCACTAACTGAACCAAGTCGTCTATGACTCTTATCCCTTTCATGGAAAACTTCTCATTGGAAACGTATGGTTATCCTAGTATAAAGCACTTTATGCGGATCATTCCCAATCAATAAACAAGCTGGGGCGCCAGGTTATGCGCCCCAGCAAACTCTTGGTGGTAGATCGAAGATATTATTTAGGATAGGGCAGAAGCTTCAAGATGAAAGAAATTCGTTGCTCCAAGCCCCCTCAATCCTCGATCTGAAGTTTCTGTTACTGATACGCAGCGGGAGCTCGCTGCCGATTAGAGTAGTAGACACCATACCACTTCGAGATATCAGCTAGCACTCCCAGCGCCACCCAGAACCAACCCCACGCCGATACACCAACCACTGGGTTGTAGACCAATATGTACATCAAGGTCGTGTACGGCAGGAAGATGAGCCCCAGTAGTGGGACGACAAAGGTGTCAAATACACGATCAACCAGATCAGTCAAGAGCCACATAAATAATAGGGCCAATCGCGGTGCAAGCCCGGCAAAAAGCGCAAATAAACATCCACACATGATAAGTTCCTCCTGTTCGGTAATCGGTCTGTTAATGGACCTTTCAGTTTTTCAAGTACAAATCTCTTCTTCTGCGTTGTCCTTTCAAGGTTGTAAACTTACAATTCGCCGTGATCCTGACGTGATTTTTATGCTGTACACAAAACTAAGACACCAGAGATCGAGCCCACTTATGATCCATTCATTGGACCCTAAGCGCGCTTAAACTGTGCCGTGATCCGCAGTTTGTTTGAAATGCATCATTCTTTCCGCGTATTCTCCGCGATTTGTCGCGTGTAATCTGCAACTCGAAAGATCACAATGGCGAACTCGGCTGCCACTCTTGCGAAAAAGATGTAAACAAAGAACAGAATTGGCGCAATGAGTAGGCCAACGATGCCATTCCAGAATCCGATTGTGAAGGCATAGATGATGCCTGCAATGGCCGCGACGATGGCTAACGCAATCGCGAAGATATACAGTACCCTAATTAGGTCCTCAGTGATGTAGACCGAAAACGAGAAGTCAAACAGACCAAATGTATCTTGATCTTTACTCTCACTCATGGTTGGTTTCTCCCTTCATATTTCAGTTTCGGTTGGTTTCTGTAAAATTTTCGAAACACCAGGATTACCTGCTTCCAAACTGCGGTTGGATCTCCAGCTGGCCTAACAGCATTCTGGCTCCACAAGAGCCACTAAGAAAATAGTTTCTGTGGTCCACCCCCTATTAAGGATCTTGTTTTCTGTTTCCAGATGTTCAGAGCAGGTCTCCTCCGGCGAGGAACGGAAGGGTCATTGAATCCTGCCCCTGATAAATACGACCAGTAATTATGTATTATTACAAACACCAAATTCACACTTTAAATGCCCACATTTCAGGTTTTGTGCGCGCAATGGCACGATCCCGATTTGGTCAGAAATTCAGGCTGCTACTCAAGATAGACCCAGAGCCCTCACGCTCGTTAGCCCAACTCTTCCAGGTTGTTTCAGGCCCATTGATCTGGAGGCTCTTCCCCCCAGCTTCCTCGTCTCATAAATCCCATACGCCAGGCTCAGCAAGACCTCATATGCATCAATGAATGCTCATTCGATGATCTAAATAATGATGACAATATCCAGATCGCATACTGTTCACCATTGCCCAAGGTACATAACATCGATGCGAACAGCGTATTGTTGTGATACCGTCCCCTCTGGGATCGATTCCTACCACAACATTACTCGCTGATAGGATCTTGTCCTAGGATTTACCAGACACTATTCAATTTCGAATCAACACCAACTTGAACAACAATGGCTAGATACCGACTAGCATAAGAAGGCTATGTATATTGCTATCCTGAAGATACCGTATGAACACACACAATTCGACACAATTCTTGCAACATACTATCTCAGGACTCAACCGAACACATGCACCGAAAAGTATGATTTATGGAGTATTTGCAGGGTTGGACCACAAGGCAGACAGACGGATACTTCTGACCAGGAAAACCCCTACAGACGTCCTACCTTAGCGAGGTGTAGCAAAGTGACCTCGTCACTCAATGCAACTAATAGAATGGTACCCTGAAACCGCCTCGTGAATCTGACCGAGACTACCGTTCCTTGATCTCTTGCTTCAGGATATTTGCGCCTTCACTCTCAAGGTCTTCCACGAACTCGCTAACCCACTTATGTTCGATGACGGCGATGATGGCCGAGGTTCCCGGTTCAAGGAAATCCCCCATTTCCTTGAGTTCTTTGTCAGCAAAGCCCAGATCTACCAGTTTACCGCTCAACGCGCCTGCGCCAGCCCCGATGAGCAAGCCAACAACGGTGCCTCCAATAATGGCACCGACGATGGCTCCAGTAACTGCGCCGACAAGGGCTCCAAATCTCACTCCCTCTTCTTCGGCAGTCTCTTTAACTTCTAATTTTCCTTCTTGATCCCTGACGAGGACAGCTGCGTTCCAAATCCCGACGTATTCTTCATCCTCTCTTAGTTGATCGAGGACCTCGTCGGCTCGGTTCACGTCCTCCCAGGCTGCAATGACAAGATCAATGGGGTTTTCAGGTTCTGACATAGCGCACATCCCGATTCACTCGATTGATCCCAGGATAAATTTGGTAGGAACAGCAGAATCGCTGGGATCTGCTCATCTATTTTATATGGAATCGCCGAGTAGTTGCCCTAGGTACCGAAGCGCTGTTCCTGCCAATGCCGAGACCAAAGGGTATCAATCTCAGAATGAAGTTTGAATCGTTCGATTTCTTCCACCAAATCTGGCCTCATCTCTAACAGCCTTCCTGCTTCCTCCAGAATCGGCAATACAGAATTGGNNGTTGCCAAAGAATATCCTCCGGCAGTTGATGCAACCACTTCTCGAGAACATATCCCTTTCTCTGATCTAATAAGACATGCCTATGATCCTCGACTAGTATCGCAACCCCGACCTGATCACCCGCATGCAGCGCATGGCTGATAGCGAGTTCGATGAACCCCCGACCGGTAAACCATTCTGAGGCTTTGTTATGCAGCTCTTTAAATTCCATTTCGCTAATAGTCCGTAGCATCCTATTTCGAAGCAGATCTCGAAGCAGTTCGTGGGGAAAGAACCATTCGTTGTGGTTATCGATAATCGAGAATAGGAAATTGGTGTTCTCGAGTCCACTGAGGATTTCCTGGCACTCACTCTCAGATGTTCCAATGACATCAGCACAGAGCGCGGGCGTAAGAATATCCAATATGGAATTCCTTATAAGGAACTCCCTAGTGGTTTCCGGAAGGTTTGAAAGAGCTTCGTCTAGCAAGAAATTGATCATATGATTGCCGGGTTTTTCATCAAGCATCTTAAGAAACGCATCGTTATCATCAGCGCTTCGAATCGAAATGGAAATCAGCCGCAATCGTACGATCCAACCATCCGACTGCCCTGTCAAATGAATGATGGCTTCATCATCCAGTATGTGGCCTAGCGATTTCTCGAAGAATAACTGGGTCTCTTCCTTTGAAAAGCGTAAATCTACGCTTCGTAACTCAGCCAGTTGTTCGCCTATGCGCATGCGTGTGATGGGCGACGGTGGATCGGCCCTTGAAGCGATCACAAGGTGCATGCGTGATGGATTTCTCTCTAGGATCATGTACAGCACCTGATGAATGGAGGATTCAACAATGTTGCGGAAATTGTCCATGACAAGGACGAAGTCATCCGGAAGGTTATCAAGCTCCTCTGAAATCGTATCTGCCAAACTATCAAGTTGAGGTAAATTGGGTGCGTGTAAAAGGTCTTGTGTCTTGACAAAGGATTTCGGAAAGATGGTCCCCACTGCTGCGATAAAGTACACCAGGAACGAGACCAGGTCATTATCCTGTTCGTCCAGTGAAAGCCATGCAGCCGGGATCGGGCATCTCATGAACCATTCACTTAACACAGTAGTCTTCCCGAATCCCGGTGGGGCTGAGACCAGCGTCATCGAACGATCAAGACCATCATCCAGACGGTCGATAAGGTTTGGACGCGGAACAAGATCATGACCCATTCGAGGTGCTTGAAGCTTCATTTGTCTCAGGACAACTTCATCTCCCAAGACGATCATTAACGACTCCTCGACTGATGTAAAGATTTGGTTCAAAAGGGGGTGGATGAAGCTCAGTACCAAGTACAGAAGTACTTAGCTATTCTGATCTGGCAAGCCCTAAATCCGCACATCCAAAGATATCTCTGATTCTCTAAGGAGCTCTCGATGCACTTCGGTCAGCGCTTCCAACAATCGTTCAGGAGGATCAGCCTTACTGACGAAGAAATCTGCGCCTGCTGTCAGGGCTGCAATTTCGATGCCTTGCTGACAGCTAAGCACGATCACCTTGGCTCGAGAGTGATTCTTCTGGAGGAATTGCAGACATTCTTCTCCTGTTTGGCCATTTGGCCCCCACCCCAAAAGGAGCAAATCTGGACTTGTGGCATCCATCGCAATCGCTAGCGATTCGAAATCACTCACCACACCAGCGACAATTACGTCTGGATGTCGCTCTAAGAGAAAATGAAGAGCTGTGCGAACCTGGGGTTGCTTTTCGACCACAAGAACGCGCATCCGACTATCTGCGCTTGTTAGCATTGAAGCTCCCCAATAGAATTTCTTCACGTTATAGTTAATTGAAAATTGACTTGAATCACAAGACGCATATGGAGGAGAATGAGCCTATCCAGTTGGACGGTTAACGCACTTCCAAACATATCTGAGAATGCGTTTCAGCCTGCTTGTAGAATAATTCTCGCTTATGAAATCTCTTGATTTCGCAGAAACTCAACCCTCGTCGTTCAATGCGAGGCCGCATATAATCAACCTGGTCCTCTTCCAAGGTTCATACGCAGCATCCTACATGCGAGAATGAGTCGTGATGAATAAGCGTGAAATACCTACCATCCTCATTAGTGCATGCTTACTTGGCGAACGGGTGCGCTACGACGGCGAATACATCCTAAAAGACCAACCTCAACTAACGCAATGGCAGAATGAAGGACGAGTGATCTCTATATGTCCCGAAGTGGCCGGCGGCCTCCCCATCCCAAGACCTCCTGCAGAGATCACGACAGGTGAGGGCGCCACAGTTCTAGATGGACAAGCTAAGGTGATGGATATCCACGGGGAGGACAAAACCGAGGCATTTATTAGTGGCGCCCAGGCTGCGCTGAATGCAGCGATTGAAGGAAATGCTCAAGTTGTAATACTAAAGGAAAACAGCCCATCTTGCGGTAGCACGAACACATACGATGGGACCTTTTCAGGAACGCTGGTGCGTGGCAGAGGCGTTACAGCGGCGCTGCTGGAGCGGGAAGGTATTCGCGTTTTCAATGAGCACCAGATTCAGGAGGCGGCGGAGTATCTGAATTCGATGGATGGTACATGAAGAGTGAATAAATTAATCACGCATTCAAATGATCCCCAGCAAATCCAAGAAAAATATGAGTCATTTCCTCAACCAATGATGAGCCGTACCGCGGAAATAATCAGCAGAACAACGATGACACGGTCGAAGGTCTCTTTATTGACCTTATTCACACCCCACTTGCCGATCCATACGCCTAGACTCACGATAGGGATGACCCATATGACACTCAATATGATTTCAAGATCAAGAAGGCCAGCATACGCATAGTACGGCACCTTGATCCAGTTAAGAATGAAGTAGTACAAAGCAGCTGTCGCCACAAAGACCCTTGCTTGGACGTTCTGTAGAAGCAGATAAATGCTGACAGGAGGTCCACCTGTATGCGCTAACGACGAGGAAAATCCAGCAATTACACCGGCTAAAATACCGTGCCAATCATAGGGAACATACTTCAGCGACTTGCGGATGCGAGGTTCTAACAGTCTGTACAAGGCAAAGATCAAAGTAATAATTCCAATCGCTGTTCGTAATCTCTCTACCGGTACGTTCGTGATGAACATCGTCCCTACCATCACACCGACCACTGAGCCTGGGATCAGCAGCAGCACCATTCGACTGTTCCATCGTTTCCAATGCAGGATCACCGCGAAGATATCTGCAAGCATCAAGACAGGCAACAACAACCCAATGGCTTGATCGGGCGACATGACCAATGCCATCAATGGTGTCGCTAACGCGCCTAGACCACTACCCAAACCTCCCTTCGCTACGCCGATCATGAAAGCCACAACAGCAATCATGATAAATAAGATCACCGGGTTTTCTGCCATGCATGCTCACTTCGTCGATGAAATTTCGATTTTCAAGTCGAAAGGGTGCAAACCTCCAGGGGTGGGCCAAATTGAATTGAGCATCGCCCAATCACCCTGATTTCGTTTCTGAGGTGCGTTCACTCAGATAAGGGATCGTCTGGGGACCTTCAGGTAAAACGCAAACTCGTGCTTCTGAACCGTACTTCTCAAATAAATCATCAAGAGTCCTTGCAATACTGGGACTGGGTAATAGTAACGCACTCTCAATTTGGACATCTGTCAATCCATCACTATAGACAAAGACGTCAGCGTGCATCTGGATGGTTGCTTGAACTTGGACCTCCCACTGGTCGTGCGCACTAAAGCCTGGTTGAGAAACCATTTCCAACACTCCTTCAGGAGAACCCCCTGCTTCAAGCAACTCCATATACCGACCGTGGTCGGGCAAACCATCCTCACATGCAGTGGCAATGACGATCGCCCCGCCCATTCTCACAATTTGTCTGGCAGCGCTCATTCCCTTCACCGATTGGTACAGGTTTTGATCCAATGGGTATCCGCTATTTGTGGTTATCACGATGTCATAAGGCCCTTGCACCTCGATCATCGCCTGCTCCCTCACAAACTCGCATCCTGTAGCATGAGCTTCGAGCATATCACCTGCGAACACTCCCGTTATTTCACCATTGGCATTAAGCGTCACATTAAGCAGAAAGGTCGGATCTGTGCGAAGTGCGACTTCGCGCATCTCCTCCCACAACGGATTGCCTTCGGTAACGCCCCAGGTGGCAAGCGGAGATAAAATCATTTCATACCCATGATTGGTGAACACGCTCTCAGAGCCAGCTAGCGAGGGCAGTAGTGCTTTTGGTCCTCCGCTGAAACCAGCGAAGAGGTGTGGTTCGATGAATCCAGTCAGGATTTTTACGTCAGCATCCATATAAGCCCGGTTGATGCGCACTGGATGACCGAATGAGGTTACTCCCAAGGAAACCAGGTTCGTTTCATCGTAACAATCATGCTGCAAGCAGCGGTACTCTTGGACGATAGAATCTCCCAGCATTGCGCGGAGTTCTGCCTCCGTCTGAGGACGATGAGTCCCCAATCCATTGATCAGCATGACCGCATCTATTGGGATGTCAGCTGCCTCCAACTCGTAGAGCAGTACGGGAAGAATGCGATTGTTGGGTGTAGGACGAGTGATGTCGGTATGAACCACAACGACCTTGTCATCAGGCTTCACCAGATCCCCCAATGAAGCGCTGCCGATGGGATTCCGAATCGCCTTCAAGATGGCATCCGCTTCATCATCCAATCCGGGAAGAAACTGGGGTCGAATCACATCGACTGAGTCGGGCAATTCCACACTTATTCCTTCACGGCCATAGGCCAACTCGACATGCTTCAAATCCACCCTCCATTCGCTAAGAGATTTATACCTTCAACGAGGTCTCTTCCATAAATGCGTTGGTCTCCTCTAGAGAACGGACACCGCCAGTCGCACCCTCTCCTGTCACACACAACGCCCCGACTGCATTGGCTAGGTATGCTGTCTGTTTTAGAGGCCAACCGAGCCAGACGCCTGCAATGAAGCCAGCCGCGAATGCATCTCCTGCTCCGGTGGCGTCCACGACATTAACATCGTACGCCGGTGCGCGGATCGAATCACCCTCCGACGTCATCACTAGACAGCCATCAGCACCCATCTTTAAGCCCACGGTGCCAACACCACACTCCAGCAATGCTGCAGCGATTTCTTCTGGTACATCAAGACGCGTTATAGCTCGAGCTTCCGGAAGGCTGGGGATGAAGTAATCGATATGTGGTAGACAAGGCTCCATGAGCAGCATCCAGCGACCGGTATCGTCCCAAACAGTGTCGAGAAAAGTCGTCATACCAGCAGCCTGAGCACTTCGCAGCAGCTCAGCTGTAGGCTCGCCATCGACACTCGGCATCACCAATGTCCCTGCTATATGGAGGATCGATGCATTCTCAAATGCACGCTCATCAATATCTTCTAGGGAAAGTGTCGCATTAGCTCCGATGTAATGGATAAAACGGCGTTCACCATCCGCATCCACCAATACCATCGTCGTAGAGGTCCCGACCTCACCGTCACGTTTTACGCTCTCAATGTTGATACCACGTTGTACTAGCTCATTCACCAGAAAATCACCCAAAGAGTCGTTCCCAACTTTTCCAATCAGCTTCACAGGAAGACCTAGGCGTGCAAGTGCCGTCGCCGTGTTGACTGCACAACCCCCGGTATAAAGGTGCATTTCGTCCACAAGGACTAACCGGCCAGCATCAGGCATAGCTCGCAACGGACGACCCACAATATCGGCGACCATGATCCCAAGGCAGAGGATGGGGCTTTGATCCTTCACAACT